>Ga0265316_10000628_pt1 | contig 39323 bp, 7 predicted proteins | sample 4522metaG_FD_202092 | JGI IMG/M metagenome (GOLD analysis project Ga0265316, IMG submission 202092) | Rhizosphere microbial communities from Carex aquatilis grown in University of Washington, Seatle, WA, United States - 4-5-22 metaG | ecosystem: Host-associated > Plants > Roots > Rhizosphere >... | reverse complement strand
ACATCGTCGGGCCCTTCACAGTACGCCAACCGAATGAAACACCATTCACATTCAGTGCACTGTCCGGAACCATAACCGTTATCGATGCCCACTCCGAAGCGGTGGATGATGGAATTTGGTAATAGTTCGTCGTACTGGAATTCGTACGTAGATCAGTACCAGCCGGGCCACCGGTTCCATTACCATAGCGTTCCCAGAAAGAACTGTAGGTAACTCCGGCATCAGTCGAATAGACCAATTGGAATGAATCTACTCCTGCTTGGTATCCGCTGTACCACCAATCGAAGTCGATGCGTACAGCTGTAGAACCCACGGTATTAATCGGTGGCGACCACAAAATACTCTCCTGATGAGGGGTGGTATAATACAGGTTATCGTAAGCGGCACCAGCACCACCATTACCGTTGGAGGAATATTGCCAATAATATGACGCACCAATTGGATAAACATTTTGCCAGCCATCCGGCGGCCATGGTGTACTTGACGTGAATCCTTGAGTATAGGGTAGCGTTGCAATATTGACTCCATAACCACTCGCTGTCAATCGTGCAGTTGTGGAGTTATTCGCATTGGACGTGAAATGGATGGTATCGGTAAATGCACCCGCAGTAGTGGGATGCCACGTCATCGTCAATGCCGCCGAGTCACCCGATAAAATACTTTGTGTCGTCCAGCTTGGTGTTAAAGTCGCTGTCACGTTGGTGATGCGCAAGGTATCAGCACCGGTATTCTTTACATAAGCGGTACGGGTATAACTACCGTTTGTCACCCGATAGCCGTAAGCCAGGTTCGACATGTTAAATCCAATACGTGGCACAGTCACACTGAATATCTGGATATTGTCGAGAGCAAGCGAGGAACCGGAGTACATAGTCGCGCCGGAAACCGCCTTAAACCCGAACAGAACCCCGGTCTGTCCCAAAGCACTTGCGGGTATTACTGCTTCAGTTGAAGCCCAATCAGTAGACGTAGTAGTCGGGTTTTGATAATAATTTGTCGTACTGGTGTTGGTACGGATATCCGTACCTTCGGTACCTCCAGTGCCGCCACTATAGCGTTCCCAGAATACATTGTATGTCGTGCCGCCGTCGAGCGAATATACTACCTGGAACGTATCGGTGCCGGTCAGATAACCGCTGAACCACCAATCGAAGCTTACATGGGCAGAAGTGGTACTTTGGGTATTAATCGGTGGAGTCCAGAGTATCGCAGTTTCACGTGAAGTAGCATAGTACATATTGTAATACGCCGAACCGTCGGTACCGCCATTCGCGTTTGCTGAACGTTGCCAATAATAAGATGCACCCGTCGGATAAATATTTTGCCATGCCGAGGGTGGCCATGGCGTGGTAGATGCAAAGCTCTCGGCAAACGGCAGATTTTGCACATCTACTGCATTTCCACTCACCGTCAACCTTGCGGTTGTGGAGTTGTTCGCATTGGACGTGAAGCGGATTGTATCTGCCATAACTCCAGCGGTTGTCGGGTGCCACGATAAACTCAACAATGCCGAGTCACCAGATATAATATTTTGTGTTGTCCAGCTTGGTGTTACTGAAGTGGTTGTTACGTTCGTTATACGTAACGTATCAGCACCGGTATTCTTTACGTACACTGTACGTTGATAAGTACCATTCGTAACACGGTAACCGAACGATGCATTCGATATATTAAATCCGATACGCGGAACGGTTACACTGAAAATCTGGACATTGTCGAGACCGAGCGATGAACCGGTATACATCGATGCACCGGATACTGCTTTAAAGCCAAAGTATACACTCGCTTGTCCCAATGCTCCCGCTGGAATTGGTGCTTCCGTAGAAGCCCAATCAGTAGCAATGCTACTTGGCATTTGATAATAGTTGGTTGTACTGTTATTGGTACGGATATCCGAACCTTCAGTACCGCCTGTCCCGCCGCTATAGCGTTCCCAGAATACATTGTATGTCGTGCCGCCGTCGAGTGAATACACTACCTGGAAAGTATCGGTACCAGTGAGATACCCGCTGAACCACCAATCAAAGGCGACGTGAGCAGATGTGACACCTGATGTACTTATCGGCGGAGTCCAAAGAATCGCAGTCTCACGTGCAGTAGCATAGTACATATTAAAGAATGCCGAACCAGTAATACCGCCATTTGCATTAGTCGAGTATTGCCAGTAATATGACGCGCCCGTGGGATAGGTATTTTGCCAATCATACGGCGGCCATGGTGAATTAGTGGCAAATGATTCATTGAATGGTAAAACCATTGCAGCACTTGTTGTTACTGTCAATGTTGGACTATATGCGGTTTCGACATTGGCACCATTGCGTGCTTTCACTTTGATGAAATAATTGGTGCCGCTGGATAGATTACCCATCGCAGTTGGATTACCCCAAAATGCTAATGATTGCCATGCTGGAGTGGCACCCAAAGTACCATTTGTCTGTAAATAATTGTTAAACGTAGAATCATAGATGGCATACTGTGTTCCATCGGGATCATTACCGTTAGACAACGAAATCGTTGCATAGGTAATTCCCGAAGTGCCCAACGTCGGAGCTGGGGGAACATCTGCTAACGTCCACCCATCCACTGTTGCGAAGTTTGTGGTCGTTGCAGCGGCATTTGCAGCATAAACCCGATACCAATAATGGGTATTAACCGTCAATCCGGTATCGGTATACGCAACTGTACCTGTTCCTTCATTTGCAGGTGCGGTTGCCAATGCAATAAAGGTCGTACCATCAGTGGAACGGGTAATCGGGAACCCGGTCTCATTATCTGCACCATCCGTCCAAGTGATTGTGAGTGCATGCAAAGTCGGACCGGGATCGGTAGCAATCGCGCCGTTCGCCGGTGAAACCGGTGCAGCACCCGTTCCGGTAGTAAACGACCAATTCGGGCTGGTCGTAGAAACAGCGCCCACAGTATCACCAAACGCAACAACTTTCCAATGGTAGGTCGTCGTTGCCGCCAAAGTCGGCGTGTAGCTCGTTCCGAGTTGGTGGGTGGAAACCAATGTTGTCGGTGGATTCGCAGTACCGAAATACACATTGTAGTTCAGTGCTGCAATCGCCGGTGTCCATCCCAATGAAGTATTCGTGGGAACAGCAGTGGCTGCATCCGCAGGTATCGGATTGGAAGGTATTCCCAGCCGATAAAACATAACCGCAGAATTCGCAGTTGGACATTGTGCTGCAGAGGTACAGAACGGGAAATTATATTGTGTACCACTTGCTGTTTGTAGACCGATTGTTCCCCAATCTGTAGAAACCGCACCGACATAATTGCGGTATTGAATAATCATACGGCCATCTTCATAAATAATCATCTGCCAATCAAGTTGATTGGCACTGCTGGAATAAACCGGTGCCCAACCGTCTACCTCGATTACCATGCGGTTCGGGCTGGTCAAGGTTTGGTATTTTACCGCAGATGCATAAGTCGTAGCCGCATCACGTGCCCAATAATAAATACCAGCCGGCCAACCGTTTAACGGGAAAGTTCCCGCGCTCGGTATCGAATTCGTTCCTGTCCCAAAATTCACGTAACCGTTGGTTCCAATGTAAAATTGGGTATAATCAGTGCCGTAAAAACTAAACGTGAATCCTAAATTCAACGGCCCGTAATAACCATCATCAGTGCTGCCGCTGGAGATAGTCGGAGTCGTTCCCGTTATAGTTTCCCAATTAAATGCCGGACCACCCACGGCATCAGAAGTGATATACCGATAACCAAAGCCATCGGGACCACCGTGACTCATATCGTTCGTGGTAACGGATGAAATCGGACCTGAAGCTGTCACTGGAGGTGTTGCGCCATTCAAGGCAATGGCTTGTAAGTGATAGGTCGTACCACTCGTTAAGCCATTTACGATATAACCAGCCCAGCCGTTCCGGTTGGTAATATGCGGACTTGTGCCAAGTGTATTGTCGCTCTGAACGTATTGTTCGTTGTCGGAATCCATTACTTCGTACACGACACTGGAAGAGTTACCATCGGTGCCGAGACCTACGATTTGAATCGAATTGAATCCGGCTCCATTCACCGCGAGTGATAACGCGCCAGCCGAGACCGGATTTGTCCAACCGATTGCAGTTGCATAATTCAACGACGTTGCCGATTCATTCGTGGCATAAATACGGAAGATATAGTGACTGCCGGAATTTAATCCGGTAACCGTATATGATGTTGCATTGGCCGATGCAGTTCCGGCGAATGAAAATGCGGTGTCACCGTCTGTCCATTTGTAAATGGGGAACCCGGTTTCATTTGTCGAGTTATCCGTCCACGTTAGAGTAATCGAAGATGTTGTTGGCGCCGGAGTCGACGCTACACCTCCCCCGGAAGGAGCGAGTGGGGCTGTACCGGTACCGGTAGTAAAATGCCAAACCGGCCCATTTGCCGAAGTTGCTGAAGTTGATGTATCGCTTAGTGAAACTACCTGCCAATAGTACAAAGTATTGCTTGCCAGCGTAGGTGTGTAGGTTAGCACATTTTGCCGAGTTATGACTTGGGTTGTCGGCGGGTTAACCGTTCCGAAGAATACATTATAAGCATTTGCCGCGGGTCCGGCAGTCCAGCTCAGCGAAGAATTGGTTGGAACGTTTGTCGCGTTGTTTGCCGGAACCGGATTTGATGCTGATCCAAGTTGATAAATGAGAAAGGCGCGTCCCGTGGTAATCAAATTATTCGGGTTAGTATCGTAGCAAATCTGCAACCCATTTGTACCGGTGGAATCCATTATTCCGACCGTGACTGAGTTCAGAGTGCTATCACCGGTCATCAACGTATCGTACTGAAATTTTATCGTACCGGTCGGTGAAAGAATCATTTCAAACGCCAACTCACCGACATTCTCATAAAATGTATTCCCACTCCACTGAACTACAAGATTTCCATTGACGTTTTCGTATTTCACGTGGTCAGTGTTGCTCAGGTACAGGTCATCCCAAAAGGGACAAATCATGAACGGAGCCGTTGTAGCGGTATTTTGGATGGAACCAATCGGTACCGTCGGCATTGGGTAGTTTTCAAAAAACCACCCTGAATAGGGAAATGCACCGGATAAGTTCGCAGCAGAACTGCTAAAAGAAATAAAGCCATCCACGCTTACAGTGAAGGTGGTAAAATTACTTCCGTAAAATGGAAAGGTGAATCCGATTGGCAACATTGCGGAAGTTTGGTCGTCACCATATATCCCTGCCGAAGTTCCGGTCGAGGATATATCGATCCAACTAAAGGTCGGGCCATTCGCTTCACGGTTGTCAAGCCAGCGATAACCATATCCATCCGGACCTCCCGAAGAATCGGTTTCGAACGTACGCGGCGGAGTTCTCGGATGAGGAGCAGCCCGATGCTGTAGAAAACCGGGGTGTGCCTGTGAATACTGGAATAATTGCAGCTTTTCTGCCGCTGAAATCGGTTGCTTCTGCGCGTACCGCTGCGCAATCGACTCCATGGTTACTTTATTGAAACCGGAAACATCAGTTGCTTTGACGGCAGCAAATGCGGGTATCGAGAGGACAGTCACGAATAATGCAATCAAAATGATTGCAATTTTTCGAGAATGTTGGACTTCATTCATCTGGACCTCCAACGTGAGAATTTCTAAAGAAGAAATCTTGAAAGAAATGAAAGATTTAAAGGGGGAACGACAAAGCAAACTCGACTTTAGCACCCATAAACTGTTCCCGTTTGTAGGTTTAAAATGGATTTGTAGATACTTGAATCAGAAGAAGGGAATGTGGGTAGTACATTGAAGCATCCTTAAATTATTCGTGAATGCTGTAACATATTCTCTCATTCGGATTCACGTAGCTTACAAACGACGTATTTTGAATGAAACATATTAAATATACTTCGATAAAATTTCGAATCAATCTGGAAAAAGCAAAAACTCAAAAAACATTGTAAGAATTTGTTATATAATAACTTGAAAGTAAAAACACGATCTATTTTCAAATCTTTTTATCATCCCGACAGTAGAAACTCCTCATAAATTCAATTGAACTGAACGGTCTGTTTAACTTTTTTAAATACAAATCGCCCACGGAATACCGTGGGCGATTTGATTCTTCTAAGAAAACCTCGAACTATTTTACCATCACCATCTTTTTCATCGCAGTAAACTTTCCACTCTCAATTCGATAGAAGTAGATACCAGTTGCTAACCGACTCCCCTTGAATTGAACTGAATGATAACCCGCAGGTAAGTAATTATCTACCAATCGAGTCACTACCTGACCGAGTGAATTGAATACCGTCAATTTCGTCATTCCCCCCGCCTTCAAATCGAAACGGATTTCGGTCGTCGGGTTGAAAGGATTCGGATAGTTTTGATGAAGTTTATACTCATGCGGTAGATTTGACGCTTGTTGAACTGAATTTTCAAGCACATGGATTGTGATTGGGACAGTTAAAGTTGTACAAGCATTCGTTGCAACAATTAATGAAGCAGATAAATCCGTGTTCAACGGAGTCGAATCGGGAACGGTAGCCGTTATGCTAAGCTCGAATGGTTGACCGGACAAAATTTGACCAGCACTTGGCGAGACGTCTGCGTAATGCAAGAACGAACCATGATGGAACAAGATTGCCGTATTTGCGGTAACGGACGTCGGGTTGCCATCAAAGGTGTACACAAGATACCGGCCATTGGCAGTGGTCGCATCAGATGCCTGAATACCGATGCAATCTGTTGAGTTTCCATAGGTTCCACCTGTTGAAATCGAGTTGTACTGCAACAAGATGTCGCCATTCGACCGCAATATTGCTTCGAAAGTATACGTTTCTGTAGTAGAACCAATATGGGGTACTTGGTACCATTCAATAATAAACTGATTGTTAGCAGTATCGTTGTAATACCACACAGAACCACCGGAAGGCAGATACAAATCATCCCAGAACGGACAAATCATGGAATGTGAAAAACCAGTGTATGGCAAAGTATAATCAGTGTAGTATGTGCTGGTTTCACCAAATCCCAACCAACCGTTTGAACAAACATTGATGCTCGAATAGTTCTGATCGTAGAACGGGAAACTAAATGCACCCATCGATAAGGAAGCGTTTTGGTCGTCGGCTGTAAGACCGGTATTGGTTCCAGAGCCGCCCGCACCGCTGGCAATTTCAACCCAACTAAATGACGGACCGGATACCTCTGCATTATCTCTGAATCGATAATCGTCCCCGTCAGGACCACCCGATAGAAATATCCTTGGCGGCTGGGTAGATGGTTGTTGCGGCATACCCACCATGTACTGAACTGCCAGCGCTTTTTCAGCTGCCGACAATTTAGCATTGTGCATATATTTATCAACCAACGATTGTTGCGTGGGATTTAACGACATAACGCTCATTCGCGTTTGTGCATGAACCATCGCGTCGGATTGTCTTTGCTTTGGCAAATGTCGAATACGAAGTCCATCGCCCGGATAAGAAATTGCGGCATTGATATCCGTCGGCCAATCGCCGGAATTGGTCATCACGACCGTTTGCGATGCCGTTCCTCCGGGCTGCACGATGAATTCCAAAGATGTCGGTGAAGCGGAAGCTTCAGGTACATACAATGTATCGCCGTCCAATCGGTCATTCGTGTCACCGATTGCAAGGACAAGACCCTGATGGATAATGTTCGGATACATACAAGGTTTATTGACCGAAATATTATAGGTATCGGCAAGTACAGACGCAGTCCAATGGCCATTCACATTTGTATATGTGCTCGTAGTCATGCGTCGGGTATTTACAAGTGTTACCAAAGCGCTATCGACGCCGGATTGATCAGCGCGTTGAACGGTTCCACCGACCGTCACGATTCCGGCTACGTTGATCAAAATGTTATCGAGACCCAGCGAAGAACCGGTATATATTGTCGGGCCTTTTACTGTGCGCCAACCAAACGAAACTCCATTCACATTAAGTGCGCCGTCGGGTACCATAACCGTAGTCGAAGCCCATTCCGATGCTGTAGATGATGGAATTTGGTAATAATTTGTCGTGTTGTTGTTCGTACGGATATCGTTACCCTGTGGTCCACCCGTACCGTTGCCATATCGCACCCAGAATGGTGTGTAAGTAGTTCCGCCATCGGTGGAATAAACCAGTTGGAAAGAATCTACACCGGCTTGATATCCACTATACCACCAATCAAAGTCGATACGGACGGCTGAGGAACCAACGGTATTAATCGGCGGCGACCACAAAACGGTTACCTGATTGGGTGTTGTGTAATACAGGTTATCATAAGCGGCACCTGCACCACCATTTCCATTCGTCGAATATTGCCAATAATACGTAGCGCCGTTAGGATAGATGTTTTGCCATCCATCTGGAGGCCACGGTGAATTCGAAGAAAATCCTTGAGACAGTGGTAAGGTGGCAATATCAACTGCAGTACCGCTCGTCGTTAATAGTGCTGCATTGTTAGCATTGGAAGTGAAGAAGACGGTATCTACGTAAGCACCAGCCGATGTGGGGTGCCATGTTAAATCCAACGCCGCGGAATCACCTGCCGGTATAGTATGAGTTGTCCAACCCGGAGTAACCGTTGTGGCGGTTACGTTAGTAATTCGCAACGTATCCGCTCCGACGTTCTTCACATAGGCAGTGCGTAAATAGCTCCCGTTCGTTACCCGGTAACCGAATGACACATTGGACATATTAAATCCGATGCGCGGTACAGTTACGTTGAAGATTTGGATATTATCCAAACCGAGCGAAGAACCTGTATACATCGAGGCACCAGAGACGGCTTTAAAACCGAAAACAACACTGCTTTGACCCAAAGCTCCTGCCGGGATTGAAGCTTCTGTAGTGGCCCACTCGTTGGTATTTGTACTCGGGTTTTGATAATAGTTCGTCGTGCTTGTATTGGTGCGTATATCCGAACCGGCAGTACCGCCTGTACCTCCACTGTAGCGTTCCCAGAAAACCGAATAAGTTTGACCGCCATCGGTTGAGTAAACTACTTGGAATGTGTCGGTACCGGTTAGATAACCGCTGAACCACCAATCAAAAGCTACGTGTGCCGAAACAATACCGGTCGTACTGATCGGTGGTGTCCACAGAATCGCGGTTTCACGGACATTGGCATAATACATATTGTAAAACGCCGCTCCCGTCGTTCCACCATTCGCATTCGCAGACCGCTGCCAATAATAGAAATCACCGGAAGGATAGACATTTTGCCAATCATAAGGCGGCCACGGAGTCGTATTTGCGAACGATTCATTAAATGGCAAAGTCATCGAACCATTTGTGACAACCGTCAAAGATGGACTGTAAGCAGTTTCCACACCGGCACCATTTCGTGCTTTCACTTTGATGACGTAATTCGTTCCACTTGTCAAACCGCTTAGTGCCATTGTTGCGCCCCATTGTGTCGCAGTTTGCCATACCGCAGTTGCAGCTAATGAACCGTTTGCCTGAATGAAATTACCTGAGGTGGAATCATATATTGCGAATTGCGTGCCTGCCGGATTGTTTCCGGGGGACAATGAAATTGTCGCATAAGTAATTCCGATGACACCAACCGTGGGTGCCGAAGGGACATCCGCGAGCGTCCAACCATCGGCAGCAGCGAAATTGGTCGAAGTAGCCGCTTCACTCGATGCAAATACACGGTACCAATAATGAGTATTCACCGCCAATTCGGTATCGGTATATGAATCGGTTCCGGTTCCTTCAAACGAAGGCGCCGTCGTTACACTCGAAAACGTGTTTCCATCGGTCGAACGCGTGATTGGAAATCCGGCCTCGTTGTTCGCATTGTCAGTCCAAACTACAATGAGTGAAGAAATCGTCGGTCCGGGCTCGCTCGATATAGCACCGTTGGTCGGTGCAGCGGGTGCCGATCCCGAACCAGTAGTAAAATGCCAGATTGGACTCGATATGGTGTTACCTGCTCCTGTAGTATCGCTTAACGAAACTACCTTCCAGTAGTAAGATGTATTATTCGCGAGCTCAGTTGAATATGTCAAGACATTCTGATGGGTAATGACTTGTGTTGTCGGTGGATTCGCAGTCCCAAAGAAAACGTTATAAGAAGCCGCAGCCATACCAGCCGTCCAACTCATCGAAGTATTCGTGGGAACATTCGTCGCATTGTCTGCAGGAACCGGATTCGTAGGCGGACCTAACCGGTAGAATAAAATTGCTCTTCCGGAAACCGCCCACGTTGAAACATCGTGCGCCGCGGATATACCCATAGTACCCCCCGGATTTTCAATACCTGTCAAGTATGGGTTAGTCATCGTGGTAGGATGAGAACTGGGGTTTGTCATTCTGTTGTACTGAAATAGAATGTTGCCGTTGCTAACCAATATTGCTTGGAAGAGACAAGTATCTCCAGTGCTTTGGTACTTACCGGTAAACCAAGTCACAACTAATGTGTCGGTACCGAGGTTCTGATATTTTGTCCAATATGGTGGGGAAGGTAAAGAATAAAGGTCCCCCCACCACGGAGCAATAACACCTCTTGGATACACAGTGGAACTTGGTAGAGATGGCGGATCTGCATAAGTAACGTAGGTAGTGTCCGACACACCTAACCACCCATTCGTACAAAGCGCAATTCGCGTATAATTTGTTCCGTAAAATGGAAACGAGAAACCAATAGGGATCATTGAGGTTTGGTCATCGTTCGCTGGACCTGATGATCCGGTCGACGAGATATCAATCCAGTTATAAGTAGGACCATTGATATCGTTGTAGTTATCACGGTAGTAATAACCGAAACTGTCAGGACCACCGGCGGTGTCGAGTTCAAACGTTCGTGGCGGCGCAACGGGATGAGGGATGGCTCCGGGATTGGTACGGTAGTAGTCGGTGAGCTGCTTTTTTTCAGCCGCAGATAATACCACTCCCCGCGTATTTCGTTCAATTAGCGATTGTATGTTCCCATTGCCCATCCCGACCGGAGCTGTATTCACAGCGGCGAATGCCGGTACCGCAAGAATTGCTGCGAACACGACAATCAAGAAGATGGCTACATTGCATGACCAATAACGTTCTTTCACTTGCACCTCCAACGTGAGATATTCCAACTTTAAATTCGTTAGCTTAGCTTAAACGAAAACTGTCAACCAGAAAGCAAATTCACTGGGTAAAGTTTTTTAGAAAAGCGTTAAAGTATTGCCGATGCCGATTTGGTTTTCAAAACAAAAAATCACAAAAGATTCACCATCCAACGAAAATCGGTTGAATGCGGAATCTGAATCTTTATTCATTAAAACGATGTTAGTAAACGACATCTTTTTTATTGATACGTGACAAATATACTTACATTTGTTATAAATTCAATCGCAGAAACCGAAAAACTCAATTATGAGTATAATTTATTGTTTATTATGATGATATAAACAAAGTCTACGAAACGATTATAATTTTTGTGAATATATCTACAAAGAACACAAGTAGATGATACGAGCTCGTTTTATCGTAAAATCAGCACTTTACTTGCGATTTAGTGTCATTTACTTGTTGCGTTGCGGTTGATTAATCATGAACCAAAACATACCTTACATCATTCTTCCTCTTCATCCTTGAACTAACTTTGGAGTGAAACGAGATGACATCTCCCATCAAATCCTTGTTTCGTTTTTTAATTTTATCTGCATTAATCACTGTGTTTGGATCTATCGTATTTGCAGCCCCGGTAAAAGAACCGGGTACCGACACACGTCCACGAGTTCCTGCAGCAATCATGGATGCCGACAATACGAATCTCGACGCACCACGTTCGGTAGAAACAATCGATGAGCTGAATGTTGCGGTTACGATCGGCAACGGAACTTCTACCGCACGTTATCCGATTCATGAGTATTATTGGTTTTCCAGAAGCCAAGCCATTTACACCGCCTCGGAAATCGGACAAGCCGGACTCATCACATATCTCCGATGGTACCCTACCAATGCCCGCACATGGCAGAATACGGGCGGTTCAAACGTCGTAAAAATTTATCTCGCCACTACCGCCTCATCATCAGTAAATGCTCAACCATACTCAACAACGGGAATGACTCTCGTTTATCAGAACAATAATTATACCGGTTCTCCAAACGCATTCGCTTGGCAGGATTTCGATATTACCGACTTTCCTTATAATGGAACAGATAACCTGATGGTCGTTACCGAAGTGGATCTCGGTGGTTACTCAACGCCAGCAGTTGGGGAAGGTTTTCGATACACCGTAACCGGTGCAAACCGATTTCAATATTGGGAGCAGGATAGCGTACCCCCGGTGTCGAACGGAATAGTAACGTTGAATCGTCCCAACATTCAATTCGAATTCAGTACGACAGCTCCCGTCTCACCTACAATCGGATCTCCGACAAATGGTGCGACAAACGTTTCCGTGAACAGTTCCGTGACATGGTCTACCGGTGCAAACACGAATAACGCTGATGTTTATTTTTCGTCGAATCAAAACTCGGTATCGTTTCTCGATACTACGACGCGCGTCCTCTCCGCCGTACCCACTACAACTACGAGCTACACACCCGGAGCGCCATTATCTGCGGGTATTACTTATTATTGGCGCGTCGTAGCGCGAAACACGTCCACCAGTGAAGTTTCTCCGGGACCGGTATGGTCGTTTACGACATCCTCCCCACCACTCACCGGTACAAAAACCATCGGTGGGCTCAATCCAAATTACGCGACGTTTACCGATGCCGTTAATGCGCTAATTGCTTACGGCGTTGGCACTGGTGGCGTAACGTTCAACGTTCGGACAGGTACTTACGCCGAACGAATAGTTATTCCCGCGATTACCGGTGCCAGTAGTACCAATCATGTTGTGTTCCAAAAAGAATCAGGTGCTGTAACGCTCGCAACAAATGGAACCAGCGGCACATCGGACGCTTTTGTCAAACTCTACGGTGCAGATTACATCGAATTTCACGGAATCGACTTACTCGACCTTGGCTCATCAGATAACGATTATGTCGATTATGGATTCTATATAACGAACCAAAGCGTGACTAACGGGTCAAGCGGAAATATCATCACCAACAGTTCCATCACACTGCACCGGGCGAATTTATCGAGCCGAGCGATTTACCAGCAAACCGCCAATGCACCTTCAGGTCAAACCGGTGCGAACAACGATAATCACTATCTTGATATCAAAATTTCAAACTGTACTTCCGCAGTTACGGTAGCAGGCAACAGCTCTTACCCGGATAGCGTGGTTGAATTTGGTTCGACCTCGCGCGATCCCGCATACCTTAACCGGTTCACGGTTGGGAGCGGTGGTATCGACGACGATATCGGCAATGTTGGTTCTAATTACGGAATGCTGATCCAGAATGTCCGACGAGCGCTCGTCCATGATTGTGATGTTTTGAACCTGTTTACGACTGCATCCGGTTCGACGATATACGGCATCTATTTATCAGGAACGATTGGAATAAACGAAGTTGACGGCAACCGGGTAAAGAATTTACGAAATGAATCCGGAAGCAGCGTCGCCAACGGTTTAATGGGTGGCATATACTTAAATTCCCAATCCGGTTCAGGTAACGAAATTCACTGTTTCAATAACATGATTACCGGTTTCAACTACCCACGAACTGTCGAAACTACTTCAATGTATTTAGTTGGCATTAACTCTTCCGGCACAAGTGGTCTCTGTTATGTTGATTTTAACTCGATTTTACTCAATCCTTCAACCAATGGTTCGACTTCGGCTTGTGTCATTTTAACTAACGCTACCACACTTCGAAATAACATTTTCTATAACGCGACCCCGAATCAATTCAACGCGAAACATTACTCGGTATATGTAAGCGGCGCGGGAATTCCTACTTCGAACAACAATGTTTTTTATTCACCAAATTTCTATGGCTCGAACTTCGCCTATCAAAGCTCGGCAGATAAACTCGGATTTGAAGATTGGCGGAACGCAACCGGTCAAGATGCAAATTCGTGGGAAGGAAATCCGCGGTTTTTTAACGAAGCAACCGGAGATCTTCACTTACAAACCGGTGTAATTACTAACGCAAGCAATGGCGGTACACCGGTCGGCTGGGTAACTACCGACCTCGAAGGAACTACCCGTAATGGTGTAGCACCGGATATCGGGGCGGATGAAGGAAACTTCAGTTCGATTACACCACTCAACGGAATCAAGACCATTGGTGGAACGAACCCCACTTATACAACCATTACCGATGCAATCGACGCATTAGCGAAATATGGGATTGGGGCAGGCGGCGTGACATTCAGCGTACGCTCCGGAACGTACAGCGGCCCGTTGACAATACCTTATTTACCTGACGCTTCCGATAGAACACCCGCCATATTTCAAAAGGAGTCAGGAACTGTTACTGTCACAAATGCCGGTACACAGGGGACGTCCGATGCCATGCTTCGGCTATTCGGTTGCGACTATGTGACCTTTGATGGAATCGATTTTACCGACAGTGGCAGTAGTGCGAGCGATTATGTCGAGTATGGTGTCTGGGTAGGAGGTTCTTCCGGCAGAAAAGGGGCCACAAATAACACCATCAAGAATTCGACGATAACACTGCATCGGGCTAATAGTTCGAGTTACGCGGTTTATCAATACTCTTATTACACCCCGATAGTTTCGAGTGCGACTAATAACACGAATCATTATTTGAATTTGAAAATCACGAACTGTCGTTATGGGGTGTATCTCAATGGCAACAACTCTTATTCTGACTTTAATACAGAAATTGGCTCGACAAGCAACGATTTGGCATTCGCGGGACGATTTACCATTGGTAGCGGTGGATTAGACGACATCGGCGGCAACAACACCCCGTTTGGCATTTCATTGTATTATCAGAACAGTGCACGGGTTCACGATTGCGACATAACCAATCTATACGTCAACGCAAGCGGTAACAGCGTTTATGGCATTTATGGCAACTTTGTATACGGCGTAACAACGATAACCGGTAACCGTATTTACAACCTGCGACAAACTTTGAGTAGTGCTAGTACCACCGGTTCACTTTACGGAATCCAGTTGTCGACGGGTGATGAGGTGCGGGTGAATAATAACTTTATCTCGGGTTTTTCTCATGGTCGCACTTCTGAAATCAACACTAATTACGTTTTTGGAATCTATTCGAGTGGCATCTCGAACTTTTATTGTGATTACAATACATTTCAATTGGGTGCCGGTATTCCGTGCGTAAACAGTATGGCGATGTATCTCTCGGGTGGTACTCAGTACATTAGAAACAATATCATCGCGAGTGAAGTCCCGAACCAAGTCAGTTCGAAGCATTATGGGATTTATTTTTCTTCAGGTACGTTTTCGCAATCCAACAACAACTTGTTCTTCATGCCGAATACAGCCAATGGTTTTGCCGGCTATTACTCCTCCGATTACCATACTTTAGACGACTGGCAACTCGCAACTGGAAAAGATTTGAACTCGGTACAAGGCGATCCGCGTTTCCGGGATGAAGTCAATAACGACTTAAGAATTACACCCGGCGTGTATACCCCGGTGAATAACGCCGGAGTCGCAGTTTCTCAAGTTACAACGGACGTGAGTGGTAATTCACGAAACGGTTCCACGCCCGATATCGGACCGGAAGAGGGAAATTTTGTATCCTCAAGCCCACTGACCGGCACTAAAACTATCGGTGGTGTTAGTCCTAATTATACCACATTCACTGCGGCAGTAAACGATTTACAATTGTATGGCGTTGGCAACGGTGGAGTCATTTTTAATGTCCGACCCGGTACATATAACGAGCAGGTGAATATCAATCCAATAAACGGTACTTCCGCCAGCAACCTTGTCACATTCCATCCCGAGTCAGGGCCGGTGACGATTTCATCTTTTGGAACCGCTGGTTCTACCGATGCAATTGTAAAGTTTAACGGTTGCGATTGGGTGATTTTCGATGGCATAAGTGTCGTCGATTTGGGAACGAGTAGTTCTAACTATTCCGAATATGGTTATTGGATAACAAATTACGCGGGTGCGAACGGTGCAACTAATAACACGATTAAAAATGCAACGATTACAATGAACCGACTTGCAACCGGAAGCTACGCAATTTACCAAAACCCAACGTTCGCACCGACGGTCCAAACCGGAGCCAACAACAGCAATCACTACCTCAACCTGAAAATCACCAATGTCAGGAATGGCGTTTATCTTGCAGGTAACTCAAGCTACCGGGATCAAAACTGCGAAATCGGCTCGACAACATCGAACGTCAGCGATGTTACAAGATTTATAATTGGAACGGGAGGAGGCGACGACATCGGCGGAGCATCGTCTTCAAATTTCGGTGTGTACTTAAGTTATCAGGAAGTAATCCGCGTTCACGATATCGACGTATCAAACGTCTTTACTTCCACCTACAATAATTCTGTATACGGCATTTATACGACAAACACGTATGGCGTAAATGAATTCAGCGACAATCGCATATATAACATTCACAATAGTTCCGGCGATGCCAACGCCACGGGAAGCATTTATGGGGCCTATCTGAATGCGGTTTCCGGGAATGATATTCGATTTTTTAATAACACGATTTCCGGTTGCAACCATCCCCGCACTACCGAAACATCGACAATGTATTTGTATGGTGTGTACGCAAACGGTGGGAACATTTATCTCGATTACAACAACATTCTGATAAATCCAAACAATGCCGGTGCGTCGAATACATGTTTCTTTAATTCCACTGCCACGGCTACGCTTCGCAACAACATATTCGTCAACCGTACAGCGAATACGGTGACAGCGTCGCATTATGCGATTTATTTGTCGAGTGGCACATTGGCCAACTCTAATTACAATTTGTTTTACATAACCAATTTGGGAGATGGTTATGTCGCGTATAACAGCGGTGCATATCAATATCTCGATTCATGGCAAAACGGATATGGATTCGACTTGTTTTCAAAGTTGGGCAATCCATTTTTTGCCAACGAAGCGACTAATGATTTACGAATTTTAACCGGATCCGCATCGCCGGTGAATAACAGCGGTACGTCCGTTGCTTGGGTATCTCACGACATCGAAGGAACGACCCGAAACGCATCCACACCTGATATCGGAGCACAGGAAGGAAATTTTGTTTCCGGGACACCACTCATAGGTACAAAAACCGTCGGTGGAGTTAACCCCGATTACGCAACATTCAACGATGCAATGAATGCGTTACAAATTTATGGCGTGGGTACTGGAGGTGTGATATTCAACGTTCGACCGGGTACATACAATGAGATAGTAACGGCATACGCCGCGACCGGTGCATCGGCGAGCAATCCGATTATTTTCCGTAGAGAATCCGGCCCGGTCACGGTTGCAACAGTAGGCACTGCGGCAAGCGGAGATGCCGGTATTCGTCTGATTGGAGCGGACTACTACACATTTGACGGCATCAATGTCACGGACTTGGGTACGACGGGTTCGAATTATCTCGATATCGGATATTGGGTCACCAATCTCACCGGTTCGAATGGTGCAACGAACAATACGATTAAGAATGCGACGATTACACTGAATCGAGTCAATACCAACGCATATGCCATCTATCAGAATTGCTGGCAGACGCCACTGGTACAAACGGGAGCGAATAACAGCAATCACTATCTTAATCTCAAAATTACCAATTGCCGGTGGGGTATTTATCTAAATGGTAACAATAGTTACCGCGATCAAAATACCGAAATCGGTTCGACGACAAATAATCTCTCAGACACTACGAGATTGACAATTGGTTCGGGCGGCACCGACGATATCGGCAGCACCACTTCGACGTATGGCATTTATACATCGTACCAAGAAACGATGCGGATTCACGATTGCGATATTATCAACCTTGCAACGACTACTTCGAACGGAACGGTGTGTGGCGCGTATATCGCTAACAGCTATGGTGTTTGCGAATTTTCTTCCAACCGAATTTATAATCTTCGAAATGCGTCCGGTGATGTCAATAGCGTTGGGAGTATTTATGGAATTTGGTTAGCCCCGGTCTATACCGGCGGTTCGGAAGTCCACTGTTTCAACAATACGGTATCCGGACTAAACCATCCACGAACCGCCGAAGGCACGACGGTTTATGTCCATGGTATCTATGTTACAAGCGGAACGGAATACGTCGACAATAACAGCATCCTTCTGAACCCAAGCGTCTATGGACACACCAATTCATGCGTGACGTTTAGCAATTGCTATTTGACGCTACGTAATAACGTGCTTGCAAACCGCACCCCTAATCAAAGTACTGCGAAGCATTACGGCATCTACTACTCAAGCGCTACCTCGTATAATTCAAGTAATAATTTATTTTACATACCGAACACGACCACGGGTTATACCGGTTACTACAATAGTTCGGATTACGGCACGCTCGATTCCTGGCAAGCAAGCACCGGTCGGGATGCGAATTCGTTAATAGGCAACCCGATTTACAATAACGAAACATCCAATGACCTGAGAATTCTATCGGGTGCTTCGTCACCCGTGAACAACGCCGCAACACCGGTAGCATGGATTACAACTGATATTGAAGGAACGATGCGAAGTTTGTCCGCACCCGATATTGGTGCGGACGAAGGAAATTTTGTATCGAGTACTCCATTGATGGGCACGAAAACCATCGGCGGCATCGCTCCTGATTACCCAACATTCAGCAGTGCGCTGAATGCATTACAACTATATGGAGTTGGTGCCGGTGGGGTGACCTTCCTCGTGCGTCCGGGGGTTTATTCCGAACAATTGATCGTTAATCCCATTGCTGGTGCATCACTTACCAATCCGGTTATTTTCCGCAAGCAATCGAATGGTGTTACTGTAACGGCGGTTGGTACGGCTGCAAGCACGGATGCGGCAATCAAACTTGTTGGCTGCGATTGGGTAACGTTTGATGGTATTGATGTATCTGATTCACTGAATAGCGCCGGGAACTCAATTGAGTACGGTTACATGATTACCAACTATACCGGAACCAATGGCGCAACAAACAATGTGATTGAAAATTGTACGATTACATTGAATCGCACCAACAGTTCTTCACGCGGTGTTTATCAAATTCTTTCACTTACTCCTACTTTGCAAGCAGGTGCCAATAACAGCAATAAGTTCCTGAATTTACGGATTGGAAATTGTAAATACGGGATGTATTTCTTAGGCAATTCGACTTACCGCGACCAAAACTGCGAAATAGGTTCAAGTCCCATTGGTTTGGTTTCTCCGACAAGAACAATTATCGGTTTCAATGGAACCGATGATATCGGCGGAGCGACGACGAGCTATGGTATTTACGTCAATAACGAAGAAGCGATAAGAATACACGATTGCGATATCACGAATGTATTCTCGAACGTGAATACGCAATCGGCTTATGGTGTATCTCTAAACAATATGTACGGCGTGAGTGAAATAAGCGGCAACCGAATTACCGGGATTCGCAATTCGTCCGGTGATGCCGCAGCGACCGGTAGTGTATATGGTGTATCTACCGCTTCCGTGACGGGTGCAAATGAAATTCATGTTTTTAACAATTTCATCAGCAACCTTACGCATCCGCGTACTACCGAATCTGCTACAGTATATGTGTATGGTGCCGCAGTGACCGGAATCGGTTATGCCGATAACAACACCATATTATTAAACCCAGCGATTGTGGGAGCTTCGAATTGTGACCTCTACGCAGTGAATGCTACCTTCACCGCCCGAAACAACATTTTGTACAACTCGACCGCCAATCAAGTGACCGCAAAACATTATGGTATCTATTGTGGTTCGTCAGTTACACTTACTTCAAATTACAATTTGTTCCAGATTTTGAATAATGGTGGAGCGGTCGGATTTTATGGCGGCTCGCAATACACTTCGCTTACCAGTTGGCGGTCTTCGGTTGGAGCGGATCCGAATTCGGTAGCCGCCGATCCGCTGCTTATCGACATTCCGAACAATAATCTGCACATTCAATTAAATGTAGAAACTCCGGTTAGTAATGCCGGTATGCCGGTAGCTTGGGTGACTACGGATATCGATGGCGACACCCGTTCTAATCTACCGGATATCGGTGCCGATGAGGGTGGTTTCGGATTGATTGTAACGAATCCGGTTCCGGCAAACAGTGCAACGAATGTGACGACTAATGCCGTCTTATCGTGGAATGCCGCACAAGGGGCAACCGGTTACGATGTGTATTTCGGTACGACTCCTTCGCCATCAATTATCTCTTCTAATCAAGCGGGACTGACGTATACACCGGTGAGCGGTTTGCTCCGCAATACACTTTACTACTGGAAGGTAATACCGCGAACGGCAGGTGGACCCGGAAGCGGCACAACTTGGAGTTTTACCAGTGGTAACGGTGCCAGCCCGAATTCACCGGACAATGGCTCGATATCCGGTATTCTAAGCAATTCCCTCACTGTGAATTGGGCGGATAACTCGAGCGATGAAGCGAATTTCATCATTCAGTATTCTACTGATGGAACAACCTTTTCTACCTTGTTTACAACATCGGCCAACACGACGAGTTACCAACACACTAACATCCCGCCAAACACGCACTACTGGTATCGTGTTTATGCCACCAATGCGAACGGTAATTCATTGAATTATGCGGAAGCAAATGGATGGACACTCGTAAATGCGCCGCAAATTCCTGTAACCGGAACAATTGGAACACTTTATGTTCAGTTGAATTTGCAAAATGCATCTACTGCGAATCCCGCAAATACTCAGTACGCAATGTATGAATCACGTACCGATAAATTTGTTCAGGCGGATGGTTCTTTAGGCACCAACACGGTGTGGAGAACATTAACCGATTGGGTAGATGTTGCGGTATCAGGGTTGGTTGCGTCAGCACCATACAATTTCGAAGTGAAAGCAAGAAACGGAAATAACGTCGAGTCGGGTTATTCACCCGTTTTGTCAGTATCAACTTTGCCAATTAATGAGTACTTCAATACTTCAACATTTCCACCGTTGGCATGGTCGGTAACTAATCCAGATGGGAATACAACCTGGGGAAGATTTACCGGCACCAACTCTGGTGATGGTGTTGCGTGGTTAAACTTCTCGAATTATTTCCCGGGAACCGACCAACAGGATATTCTGTGGACACCAGCATTTTCGACACTTGGTGCGGGAAACGCAACAGTAAATTTCCAGTGGTGGTATCAAAGCGGTTTTTCTGCTAATGATGGCCTCGAAGTATTATTGACTACAGATAGCGGTGCGACGACAACTTCGCTTTGGATGCGACGGGGAACAGGTACGCCACCGACTTTGGGTACAGGAAACGGCGGAACGATTAATTATCCCTCATCATCCGGCTGGGGTATCGGAAGCATTACCCTTCCTTACGGAATGCTTGGCCTTCCAAACTTACGCGTTGGATTCCGCAGTTATAATCAATATGGCCCCTCATTGTTCCTCGATAGTGTACAGGTTACAACCACTCCGATACCGCGATATGCATTTAATCCGCAGACATTCAATTTCGGAAACGTAAACGTTGGTACTACTTCGCAACAAAGTGTGTATGTAGTGAACAGGAATCCCATCCCCGTTCAAGTGACGAGTGCGAGTATCGGTGGAATTAAGTTCCACTATCTTTCTTCAATTCCCATCACAATTCCGGGATTGGATAGTGTTTTGGTTCCTTTGACCTTCTTACCGGATACGACGATAGCTTTTCGAGATACTCTGCGAGTTCAGTTTACAGATGGGACTCCGCTTACATTACCAATTGTGGGTACCGGTTACGGATCTTATGCGAGTTTATCTTCGAACACATTGAATTTCCCAAATGTGATAGAACCAACGCGCCGTGATTCGCTGACGACTTGGATCCGAGTAAAGGGTAATGCACCGCTTTCAAATGTTTCGATTGTAACACTCTCAGGACCGTTCACTGGTGGTCCACAACCGTGGATTCCGGTCAATGCCGGCGACTCGGGCATAGTAAAATTGTACTTTCTCCCGGTCGGGCAAGGGAGTTATTCGGGTACCGTTGCATTAATTTCGAACGCAATTCATGCCGATACTTTACGCATAACACTTTCCGGAACTGCGCATTACGTACCAGCCGCACCGGGTGGTCTATCTATTATCCACAGCGGAGAAAATGCGAATTTAAGCTGGGCTGAAGTCGATACGTCACTCAACGGCGTACAAATTACCGTTGACCGCTATTTGATTTACTTCCGTGATAACGGCACCGGACCTTGGTACTTCCTCGATTTTACGGCTGGCGCAAGTTCGACGACTTATGTACATCATGGTGTCGTTAGTTATAGCCCGGCGATGTTCTACCGCGTGACTGCTGTCGTCAATACCAGCGGAAGCGATCGCATCATTCGAGGGTTGAAAAGAGGTATGACGGAATCGGAAGTACAACACTTGTTGGGAACCGAATAATTTTACTCCACTAACTGTAATACAAAAAAGCAGTCCGCTTCCCAGTCGAAGCGGACTGTTTTTTGCTTATAGTCAGTTTACTGGCATTATATCGCAGAATTACTCGAACAAACAATACAAAAGGGATGAAATAGATTGAATTCGTGCAAAAATTCTTTTGATGCTTTAAAACGAATAGAAATTAAAATAAATTCTTTTCAACTTTTATTCATTTTAACAAGATTTTCTTAGCTTGTTTAGTTGCTTTTTAGTTGGAAAGAGCACACTTTGTACATTAGATAAGTATCGGGAAAAAAACAATCTACCAAACTTCTGCGTTGTTGCATCTTGGATTACGATAATTATTTGCACTGTCGGGGGGCATATTACGGTCACTTTCCACAAATTTCGTAATCTACCTGCAATACTCATTGCACTTTTTTGCCTTCTCGCACTAAGTCTTTTTTCATTTGGTATCTGGTATATCAGAAACGAAATGAAACAAGCCCGAAGCGAGGCAGAAAACTATTTAGATGCGATTGCTGACTTAAAATCCACACAAATTGCCGATTGGCGAAGAGAGCGAATTAGTGATGCAAACTTCCTTTTTCGCGATGAACTCATTACCCAGTCGGTTTCTCAGCTTGCTGCTAATAATTCCAACCAAGCAGCTTTATCTAATATCTCTAAAACGTTGAACTCGATGTTCCAAAACAGCCACTACGAAAAGATGACAGTAATTGATAAAGACGCAAAAATTCTTTATACACTTCCGTTATCCAATTTAACTCCCAAACATGACATTTTAACCGAACTAACGACCGCATTTCAATTAAATCAAGTTGTCATAAAAGACATTCATCGCCATTTAGGCGAACAAATCGAAATTGATATTGTCATTCCAAAATTCAACCAAGTTACGGGAAAGCCGGTTGCGGCTATTTTATTGGAGATAAACCCTGACAATTATTTGTACCAAACTCTGAACAAATTACCGCTTCCTTCCAATTCAACCGAGTATGTCCTTGTTCGAGGCGAAAAGGACAGCGTAGTATTTCTAAATAATCCACTTCATCGACGCGGTTCGAACTTGCAACTGCAAAAGTTTGCCAAAACACCACTCTTACCTGCAGCTCGAGCTGTAGCAGGCGATACGGGTATAATAATCGGAAACGATTACCGCGGGGCTCAGGTGCTTGCTTGTTTGCGCAAGATACCCGATTCACCTTGGTACTTAGTTACTAAAATTGATTTAAATGAAGTGTATTCAGGAAAATACACCGAAGCAATCTATGTCATAATATTGATGTTTATGGTCCTGCTTGTGATAGCAATATTTACGGCCTACTGGGGAAAGCGTTATCAGTTACGGGTTTTACAAGAGCTCCTGATAAAGGAGAAGCATGAATTTGAACTCACGAATCGAATCAACCTATTACTTCAAAATGCGAACGACGCGATTTTACTTTTTGATGAAGATAACAAAATTGTTCAGGTGAACCGGCGTGCTATTGAGATGTATGGTTTCACAGAGAGTGAATTTTCTGGAAAAGACTATCGCACCTTACGTTCAGAAAAAGCCCCTATCAGCTATAATTCAGTTATAACCAATACACTTCAGGGAGATGGGGTCATATTCGAGTCGGTTCATGTTCGTTCGAATGGAGAAATATTCACAGTTGAAATCAGCAGCCGACCGATACTTTATAATGGTAAAACGAATATTCAAGCGATCATTCGCGATATATCCGAACGCAAAAAAGCGGAAGAATACCTTCGTTTCAGCGAGGAACGATTCCGTTTGCTCTTTGAATTGCTACCAGTCGGTGTGGCTCAGACCGACGAAAACGGTAAATTCGTTCGTGTGAACCGTAAATTTTGCGAAATAACCGGTTACTCACAAGAAGAATTACTGCAATTAGATTTCGCCTCTATAACATACCTGGAAGATTTACCAAACGACCTCGTAAACACAGAGTTGCTTAATTCGGGTGAAATTCATGAATTCACTATCGAAAAACGTTATGTCCACAAAAATGGATCGATTATCTGGGTGAGTCTAACCGCGTCAACTTTGAAGCTGTTTGAAACGGATCCCTCAAGTAGCATCGGGGTGATTATTGACATCACCGACCACAAACGCGCTGAGGAAACTTTCCGGCTCAATGATCAACGAATGAAGCTTGCGTTGGAAGGTACAAATACCGGTTTATGGGACTGGGATTTAGTAACCGACAGTAATTATTACAACCCCGCTTGGCAACAGTTACTTGGGTATACGCAAAAAGACGTCGAGGACGACAACCGACTCTGGATAAAAACCATGCATCCCGAAGATGTAGAAAGGTTGAGGGAAAATTTAGATAAACACCTTCGTGGGGAAATTCCAATTTGTGAAGTTGAATACCAAAAGTTAAAGAAAAACGGTGAGTGGATTTGGGTACTCGATCGTGGTAAAATCGTTAGTTGGGATGAAAATGGCAAACCACTACGTTTGATTGGTACGATAACTGACATCACAGCGCGAAAGCGAACAGAACAAGCTTTAATTGATAGCGAAGAACGATTCGAATTAGCGGTACGAGGATCTTCAGTCGGTATCTGGGATATCGATTTGGTAAACAACAGCGTCTACTTTTCACCCCGGTGTAAAGAATTACTTGGCTATAGCGTCGATGAACCGATAACCAACGGCATTAACGAGTGGATATCCCGCATCCACCCCGAAGATTTGAATCGGGTAATGAAAATCTATTCCGAGTTCGCGGCGGGGAAGGAAAATTACGACATCGACCAACGGTTAATGAATCATTCCGGTGAGTATCGATGGTACAATACGCGCGGATTAAATATACGCGGTACCGACGGGAAACCAGTACGGCTTGTCGGGTCGGTGATGGATATTGATGACCGCGTGAAATTTGCTCAAAAACTGGAGGAAAGCACAAAACAAATTCAAAAGCAATTATCCGAAATCGACCAGATTTATTCGAGTTCACCGGTGGGTTTATTTGCGCTGGATAAAGAATTTCGATATGTCCACATAAACGACATTCTTGCAAATATTAACGGCATCACCGCGAAAGAGCATTATGGTAAGACGGTTGAGGAATTACTTCCCGACGTTTGGTCGGGGCTGAAGGGTATGCTTCAACAGATCGTAAAAACCGGTGTTTCATTTCTCAATATAGAAGTCAGCGGCACAATTCCCGCTGCCCCTTCTGTTATCCGGTATTGGTTGTCCAGCTACTATCCAAACTTATCCGATAACGGTGAAATTATCGGCGTGCTCGGTTCAGTAATGGATATTACCGAACGGAAACTCTCCGAACAGAAAATTAAGGAGAGCGAGTTAAGTTTTCGCTCATTGTTTGAAAATATGGTCGAAGGGTTTGCATACTGCCAGATGATTTACGAAGACGGTAAACCCGATTTCAAATATTTGTCGGTTAACGGTGCATTCGAAAAGTTAACAAATTTACATAATGTAGAAGGTAAAAAAGTCAGTTCTCTCATTCCCGGCATTCAGGAAACCAATGCTGAATTAATTGAACTTTATGGCAGAGTCGCTTCGACGGGTATACCCGAGAAAATCGAAACATACGTAGATGGTCTTAAAATCTGGTTTTCTATTTCAGTTTACAATACGACAAGAGGATACTTTGTCGCGGTTTTCGACAATATTACCGGAAGAAAACTGGCAGAAGAAAATTTACAGAAATTAAATCTGGACCTCGAAGATAGAGTAACGCAACGTACCGGGGCATTGGAATCCGCGATTAAAGAATTAGAAGCATTCTCCTATTCGGTTTCGCACGATCTTCGCGCTCCATTACGCGCCATCGACGGCTTTACAAAAATTATTTCCGATGATTACGCGAGTGTTTTAGACACCGAAGGGCTGCGATTATTCAATATCGTTCGGAGCAACACCCAACACATGGGAACGCTCATCGACGACTTACTTTCGTTATCGCGGGTTGGCCGAACGAATTTTGAACTAAACAAAGTCGATATGCAGGCGATGGCGAATGCGATGTATTACGAAATTACGAGTGAATCGCAACGTTCAAAAATAGAGTTCATTCTAATGGGGCTACCGGATACATACGGTAATTCAGTGTCGTTGCGGCAAGTTTGGGCAAATCTATTATCGAACGCGGTCAAATATTCTTCATCGCGCGACCACCCCCTTATCGAGGTAAATGGAAATGTTGATGGAAAAGAAATTATTTACTCGATAAGCGACAATGGTATCGGTTACGATCCGCAATATGCGAATAAATTATTTGGAGTATTTCAACGTCTGCACAGCAGCAGCGAATTTGAAGGCACCGGTGTCGGGCTCGCGATAGTCAAACGGATTATTGAACGGCACGGCGGTCGCGTTTGGGCGGAAGGAAAACTAAACGAAGGTGCAAAGTTCTACTTCGCACTACCAAGAAAAGAGAACACATGAGTAGCTCCGTACTTGACATTCTATTGGTTGAGGACAATCCAAATGACGTGGAATTGACTTTACGCGCCTTTCGCCAGAAAAACCTGACAAACAACATCACTGTAGTCAATGATGGCATCGAAGCGCTCGATTTCTTATTCCGAAGAGGCAAATACCAAGGAAGTTCTGAAATTACACCAAGATTGATTCTATTGGATTTAAAATTGCCAAAAGTGGATGGAATAGAAGTCCTTAGTAGTATTAAAAGCCATGATCAACTAAGAAAGATTCCGGTAGTAATACTAACTTCTTCGCGGGAAGAACCGGATATCAAAACTTGCTATCAACTTGGCGCGAATAGTTATATTGTTAAGCCGGTAGATTTCGATAAATTTATCGATGCGGTCTGTGAGCTCGGATTGTATTGGTTGCTTTTAAATGAACCACCTCATTAGAGCCGGATGGCTACCATCACTTTGCAAATTCCGATTCGGGTTGAACTTGAATTAAACCGATTTAACTTTGAACATTCGACATCTCGAAAGGGTCCTTCGTGGACAACTTGATTAAAATACTATGTGTTGAAGACCTTCCATCCGATTTGGAATTAGTTGAGCGCGAACTCAAACTAAATGATATTAAATTCAAAGACATTCGCGTCGAAACCCGCGAAGAATTTACCCTGCAACTGGCCAAATTCAAGCCGGATATCATTATCTCCGATTATTCACTTCCTCGTTTTAACGGAATGGAAGCGCTCTTTATCGCTCAAAAACATTCGCCCCATACGCCGTTTATTATTCTCACCGGATCGACAAACGAAGAAACCGCCGTCGAATGTATGAAGGCGGGCGCGACCGATTACGTTATCAAAGAACATTTATCCCGTATCGTACCGGCAATTCAATCTGCAATGAGCCAAGCTAAAATGGTGGCGGAGAAAACGTTCATCGAGCACGAATTGGATAAAAGCCATGAACGTTTACGGGCTGCACTGGAAGGAATACGAGCTGGTGTTTGGGATTGGAATTTAAAAGAGGATATCAAAACCTTCAGTGCGGAATGGGCTTTAATGCTCGGTTACACACCCAAAGAGTTGCAGTACAGGCCGGAATTTTGGATGAGTACCGTTCATCCCGACGATTTATCTACACTTCTAAATAACTTAAATTCCTATTTACAGGGAAAATCCGATTACTACGAAAACGAACATCGTAAAAAAACAAAAGCGGGAAATTGGATTTGGGTGTTGGATCGCGGTGAAATTGTCGAGCGGGATAAGGCGGGTAAACCTACCCATATGATGGGAATTATCATCGACATTTCGGAGCGGAAACATTTAGAGGAGAAATTACAGCTTCGTTCCGAACGTCTGGATTTATTGAATCGCACCAGTCAATTATTAAACCAGACATTGGAACCTGACGCGATTTATACAACTGCGTACGAATGTATCCAGAACACAATCGAATCTTGTGCCGTGTTTTTTTCCTCACTTGATCCCGAACATGATTTGATTCATTTTGAAGCAGGTTGGAAAAACGGAAAAAAACTTGATAAAACCAAATTTCCCACTATTCCGTTAGAACCACCGGGTTCCGGTATTCAAAGCGAAGCGATCCGCACCCGAAAATCAATGCTTATCAGCGATTTACGAATAAATATCAAACATACACAATCTACACATGTAATTGGTTCGGATGGTGAAATCATCACTGATCCGACACATAGAGATCTCCATCCTACTTCAGCAATTTTTGTTCCTTTGGTTGTCGGTAATCGGCCAATCGGTGTGGTACAGGTACAAAATTCCCGTTTAAATACATATACCGAGGAAGATTTGCAGTTTATTGAATCTCTTGCTCAGCATATTACACTTGCTTTAACTAATTCGACCTTACTTGATCAAGTGCAGAGAGAATTGTACGAACGCAGACAAGCTGAAAAGGAGTTGCACAAAAAAGAGAATAAATATCGGTCACTTTTCGAAACATCGAACGATGCAATACTTATTATAAACGAAAGTAAAATTAGCGATTGTAACGACCGCGCAACGTCTATGTTTGGATTACGGAAAGAAGAACTAATTGGGAAACAACCGGAGCATTTTTCACCGGAGCACCAACCCAACGGGATGCTTTCTTCTCAACTTTCCGATCAGGTCAGTATCGCGATTGCACAATCAAACCACACACAATTCGAATGGCAATTTCAACGGCCTGACGGCGTCGTATTCGAGAGCGAAGTCAATTTAAACCAAATCGACTTAGGCGATGATCGCTTTTTGCAAGCAACGATTCGTGATATAACAGACCGCAAACGGGCTGAAGAAGACCGGTACCGGTTAATGGCAGCAATTGAGCAAACGAAAGAAACATTTATCATTACCGATGCCGAAGGAAGGATTCAATACGTGAATCCAGCATTCTACGCGAATACCGGATATTCTCATAGCGAAGCAATCGGTTTGAATCCACGTATTCTCCAAAGCGGAAAGCACGACTTAGAGTTTTACCGGAAGATGTGGGAAACGCTTAAAAGCGGCGAAGTTTGGCGTGGCCATTTTTACAACCGCCATAAAAACGGCAGTGTCTTCGAAGAAGAAGCAACGATTTCTCCCATCCGCGATGCAAGTGGTAGAACCGTAAACTATGTCGCTGTGAAGCGAAATGTTACCCGGGAACGCCAATTAGAAGATCAACTCCAGCAATCGCAGAAAATGGAAGCGATTGGGCGTCTTGCCGGTGGTGTCGCACACGATTTTAATAACCTGTTGACGATTATTCAAGGAAACGCGGAATTGCTGGCGATTGCTACGGAAGACAATGTTCCTATTCAAGACGGGTTACAACTCATTCGACAAACGGTCGACCGTGGAACCGCGCTAACAAGACAATTATTGGCTTTCAGCCGACGGCAACCGCATCAACCGAAAGTTGTTAATTTCAACGATATCCTTCAGAGCATGCATAAAATGCTGGGGCGGCTCATCGGTGAAGATATCGAATTACATTATTTACTCGATAATGATTTACCGAACACCAAAGCCGATGTCGGGCAAATGGAACAAGTCATCATGAACATCGTGGTCAATGCACGCGATGCGATGCCCAACGGTGGTAAAATTACAATCAGTACTTCGACCACAGTTTTTCAATCGGGAGAAATCTCCGAGCCATCACAATTCGAACCGGGTCGCTATTGTACGTTAGCAATCTCCGATATCGGTACCGGAATGAGCAAAGAGGTTCGGGAGCATGCGTTAGAACCATTTTTCACAACCAAACCGGTAGGAAAGGGTACCGGTTTGGGGTTGGCAATGGTTCACGGTATAATCAGTCAATCTGATGGAATGGTACAAATCGTGAGTGAAGAAGGAAAGGGAACATCGGTATTTATTTATCTACCGATTGTAATGGAAGCTATTGAAAAGAACGCTCTTGTGACCCATGACAATGTCTTGGGGAAAAATGAGCATATATTAGTGATAGAAGATGAGAAAGCTATTCTCGACATGATTAAGTTGATTCTGACACAATATGGTTATCATGTAACGACTGCACGCAACGGTAAAGAGGCATTGAGTTTACTGTTACATGAACCAAACGGATTCAATCTTATCCTTACTGATGTCATTATGCCACAATTAAGCGGGCCGCAGCTTGTGGAGTGGGCAAAAGCACGATATCCGGGTACAAAGGTAGTCTATACCTCCGGTTATACAACGGAAGTAATTGTGCATCAAATTCAAGACCAAGGATACCCTTTCTTACAAAAACCGTTCAAGACGAGTGACTTACTGAAAGTAATCCGTACCGCCCTCGACACTAAATAAAAAAGATTTAAAGAATACCCAGTACATCAATCGGAAAAGGTAAGTATTACATTGTTTCGCTATTTGTTCGCGGTGCTTAGCAACAATTCAGCAATTTTCTTGGGAAAGGAAAAATTGTGGATAAAAGACCGGTAATACTGTTTGTAGACGACGAACCGAGTATAATAAATCTTTATCGACAGTTTACTTCAACTCTCGGTATCGAGGGTGTATTCGCCAGCTCAGCAGAAGATGCGTGGAAAAAAATCGAAAACCGCGAGATTCAAGTAGTAATCTCGGATTATCGGATGCCGGGCGAGAATGGTGCAGAATTATTGGCTCGTATCCGCGAAAAATATCCGACAGCAATCAGAATTATCGTATCGGGTCACACCGATAGTGAAGTACTTATCCGTTCAATTAATTCCGGCCATGTCTTTCGGTTTATCGAAAAACCATTTACCAGCAGTGCTATCATCGATGTAATTAACGACGCACTTCTCCTTAATTTTCAAAAACAAGCAATTGAACAAGAAATACAAAATCTGCGGGAACAGAACCGCCGGTTAAAGCACCTCGAAAATGTCACCTCTACCGTTGACCGAAATGAGATCGAATCTGAGTTAGAAGTTGGCGGTGTATTATCATACGATAAACTTTGCGAACTGCTTCCGGTAGCGGTGATTGTATTTGATGCAAATCAAACAATTCGTTATGCAAATGCATGGGGTAGAAGACTTCTTGGTGCCTCGGACGATAGCCACATGACGGCAAATTCTCTTTCGCTTGAATTGTTAGTATCGATTATCACCCGCGAAGGCGACCCTACACCGACCGTCGAAACTGTCGGCATCGCAAGTGGCGATACTTACGCAGTTACCGTTCATCCGAACGCCATTCCGAATGCTACAGTGATTTGTCTGACACAATTACCCGATTAATTCGAAGCCAATACCACATAAAAAGTGCAGGTGTGAACCTGCACTTTTTTTGTTGAACGAAAGATAATTCCGATTATCAATATGCGGTAACCCGATAGAAATAAGCACCGGTAGAAATTACGTTGGTATCGGTATATGTCGTTGTCGGAGCGGAAACTGTTCCTATCAACGTACCGGTGCCGGGGGGAGTGAAGTGCCCGGTAGTGTAACGGTAAATATGGTAACCGCTGAATGTGCCGGTTGAAGCCGTCCAATTCAATACAATGTTACCGGTTGGCAAATCCTCCGTTACCGTTAAGCCGGTTGGATCGCTTGGGGCGACTGCCGCACTAATTGTGAAAATTGCATTGCTGCTATCGCGTTCGGTGTTGGTATAGTTGTAAACGAGAACCCGGCAATTTGTATTCGGTGTATTTGGTATCACCCAATGATAAGGTGAAGTAAACCCTACCGGATTCTGTGCTACATTTATCCATGTAGAACCATTGTTCGTACTGTAATAAATGAACGCAACCGGGTCGTGAAGAGCACTCCACGTTATATCATACGTACCGCTCACGCTCCAATTCTCACCACCATTCGGAGTAAGTAAAGTGACAGGCGCGGTAATAGAGAATACGGCGTCGCTGCTATCTTTCCGGGCGTCATGTAACCGCACTTTCACCCGGCATTGCGCGGATGGTGCGTTCGGAATCGTCCATGAATATGGAGTAGAAATTCCCGGACTTAGCGAGCTCGCGATTGTAATCCAAGTCGAACCATTGTTGGTGGAATACCAGATTGTGTCGGCAACTGTCGAAACATTCCACGTAATATTATGACTTGAACCGATAAACCAATTTTCGCCGCCGTTCGGTGCCGTAACACCAAAGACTGGTGCGGAGATGGTAAATGTTGCATGGCTGCTGTCACGCTCGGTATTGTTAAAATCGTACACCTTTACCCGACAAGTAGCAGATGGAGAATTTGGAATAGTCCAACTGTATGGCGAAGTAAAGCCAACCGGATTTTGTGCAACTTGTATCCAAGTTGACCCGTTGTTTGTCGTATAGTAAATGTAAGCGATGGCGTTATGATTTGCCGTCCATGAGATATTATAAGTTGAACCGACACTCCATGTTTCCCCACCTACCGGCGAATTCAATACGACAGGGTTAACGATACTAAATGCAGTATGGCAACTGTCGCGCCGATTATCAAGCAATATTACCCGTACTCTGGTTGTCGTACATACCGCGTTAGGCAACGTCCAAGGGTATGGTGTGGACAAACCGGGACTCGCACTACCGGCAATATTTATCCACGTGTTTCCATTATCAGTAGAGTAATCGAGCCACCTTGCCGGGTCGGTTGGAGTCCATGTAATCGAATGCGACGAACCCGTTATCCAGCTTTCACCACCTGCCGGTGACGTTAAGGTTACCGGTGGTACACTGATGGTAAATACGGCATGGCTGCTATCCCGCTCGGTATTGGCAGCATCATACACTTTCACCCGGCATAGTGTTGCCGGTGTACTCGGAATTGTCCACGCATAAGGCGAAGTAAATCCAGAAGGACTATATGCAATTTGCAACCACCCGATACCATTATTGGTTGAGTAGTAGATATAATTGACCGGATTGTGGAGCGCGGACCAAGTAATCGAGTGCGTGGAACCCGTAAGCCAATTCTCACCACCCACCGGAGATATTAACGTTGTTGGAATTGTAATCGTAAATGCCACGTCACTCGAATCACGACGACCATCGAGCATTATCACCCGAACGATGCATTGTGCGGACGGAGAGTTCGGGATCGTCCACGGATACGGCGTAGACAACCCGGGACTGGCACTTCCCGCAATGTTTATCCAAGTAGAACCATTGTTGGTCGAATAGTCGAGCCATCGTGCCGGGTCCGTTGGCGACCACGTGATACTGGTGTTAGAACCGATAAAGTAGTTCGAACCACCATTTGGTGCAGTGAGTACGACCGGCGGAACCGATATTGTAAATACCGCATGGCTGCTATCGCGCTCAGTTGTACTTTCATCATAAACAAGTACCCGACATGAAGTTCCCGCTGTTGTGGGTACCGTCCACGAATAGGGTGATGATAATCCAGCGGCATTGTGAGCAATGCTAATCCAACCCACTCCATTATTAGTAGAATAATAGAGATATGTTGCGGCATTATGCAAAGCGTTCCATGTAATACTGTGGGTCGATCCGGTGGCCCATGTCTCTCCACCTACCGGCGCGGTCAGCGTCATGGGTGTGGTTATCGAGAAGGCAGCATCACTGCTATCGGTTCTACCGTCGAGTAGAGTAATTTTAACCCGGCATAGCGTCGAAGGTGAATTGGGGATTACCCAATTAAACGGTGTCGTGATACCATTTACACTGCTTTGAATAATCGACCAGTTCGTTCCATTATTGGTGGATAAATAAATGTATTGTGCCGGACTGGTTGGTGTCCATGTAATATTTGTATTCCCACCGATAAAAAAGTTCTCAGTACCATTTGGTGATATCAGCGCGACCGGTGGCGACGAGATGGTAAATGCGGTGTGGCTACTATCGGCTTCCGTATATGATTCATTTCGTACCAGTACTCGCGCTTGAGAAGTCGGTGTATTCGGTATTGTCCACGAAGTCGGCGAAGTCAAACCACCGGCATTATGAAGCAAACTTATCCATGTCGCACCATCATTCGTCGAGTAATAAATGTATGTCATCGGATCGTGCAACGCTGTCCATGTAATGCTATGAGTTGTACCTACCTGCCAGTTTTCCCCACCCACCGGAGCGGTTAAAACCATCGGGCGGGTAATTGAGAATACTGCATCGCTGCTGTCGATACGCCCATCCAATAAAACAACTTTTACACGACATTGAGTCGAAGTGATATTCGGAATTGGCCATGGGAACGGAGTCGAGATTCCGGGATCATTACTATTTTGAATCACCGACCAAGTCGAACCGTTGTTCGTGGAAAGATAAATATATTGTGCCGGACTGGAAGGCGACCATGTAATGCTGGTGTTTCCGCCGATATAGAAATTCTCACCGCCGTTCGGTGCGGTCAATACGACTGGTGGAACAGTTATCGAGAATGGGGCATTGCTCGAATCTACTTCGACGCCATTTGCATTGTTCACTTTCACCAGACACAGCGTAGAAGGAGTCAACGGTACTGTCCAATGGTATGGAGATGCATAACCGGTAGGAGGATTCTGCGCAATCGAGATCCAAGTCAAACCGTTATTCGTCGAATAGTAGATGTAGGATACCGGGTCGTGCAGTGCCGTCCATGTTATGTCGTGAGTCGAACCGGTTACATAGCTTTCACCGCCATTTGGACTTGTCAGTGTCATTGGAATCGAAATAGAGAATACATTGTCGCTGACATCCCATCTGCCGTCCAATAAGAAAACGCGCACTTTGCATTGGGTGGACGGTGTAGCGGGAATTGTCCATGGATATGGTGAAGATATTCCAGTTCCACTGCTTGCTATTTCCGTCCAATTCGTTCCATTGTCCGTAGAAAATGCGATTTGGAAGGCGGGCGAAGTCGGCGCCCAAGAAATATTTGTTGAACCACCGATATAGAAATTCTCTCCACCATTCGGCGCGGTGACATTCACGGGTGGCAAACTGATGGTAAAGACATTATCACTGCTATCCCGTTCGAAACTGTTAGCATCGGTAACCCGCACTCGACATTGTGAAGAAGGAGTATTGGGAACCGTCCAAGAGTACGGTGAAGTAAATCCGCCCGGGGAATTTTGCGCAATACTTAACCAACTAACACCGTTATCCGTTGTGTAATTAATGTAACAAACCGGGTTGTGTAACGCCGTCCATGAAATAGAAGTTGTTGAACCGGTAACAAAATTTTCACCACCGTTGGGAGCGCCTAACGTCATCGGATTGGTAATTGAAAATACATTGTCGCTATAATCCAACCTGCCATCCGCCAAAAATACCCTGACCAAACATTGTGTGGACGGCGTCGAAGGAATTGTCCAAGGATAAGGAGTGGTGATGCCGAGAGCACTACTGGCAATTTCATTCCAATTATTCCCGTTGTCGGTCGAATACGCGAGTTGAAACGCCGGATCGGTAGGTGACCAAGTAATGGAAGTGGTTTGACCGTAATAGAAATTCTCACCGCCATTGGGTGCAGTGACATTTATCGGCGGGCGACTAATTGTGAATGGATTACGGGTGCTATCCCGTTCCGTAAACGTTTCATTTGCGATTCTGATTTTGCACTGTGTCGAGGGGGCATTCGGTACCGTCCAATGATACGGCGAAGAAATTCCTCCCGAATTGTGAAGAATACTCACCCAACTCGTTCCGTTATCCGTCGAATAATTTAAGTATGTAACCGGGTCGTGCAACGCATTCCATGTAATGTCGTGAAGGGATCCCAACACCCAATTTTCTCCGCCTAATGGTGCGGTCAACGTCATGGGAAGAGTAATTGTAAAATTATTATCGCTAATGTCGGTGCGACCGTCGAGTAGTTCGACCTTAATTTTACATAGCGTCGAAGGAAGATTCGGGATTAGCCAAGTATAGGGCGTAGATAGCCCCGGATTGGCACTCGACGCGATGGATGTCCAGTTGTTCCCGCCATCCAATGAATACGAAAGTTGGTACGCAGGATCGTTTGGTGACCAAGTAATATTATAGGAAGAATTAACCAACCAATTTTCACCACCATTTGGTGCCGTCAAATTCACCGGAGGTCGGCTAATCGTAAAGACTGCATCGCTGCTGTCCCGCTCGGTATTTGTTTCGTTATACACTTTCACACGGCATTGGGTGGATACTGTCGAAGGGACGGTCCACGTATAGGGCGAAGTGATTCCACCCGAACTGTGCAAAATCGGTAACCAACTTACGCCGTTATCGGTCGAGTACGTCAGGTAAGTAACGGGATCGTGAATGGCAGTCCACGTGATATTGTGTTGAGTTCCGAGTACCCAATTTTCACCACCGTTCGGCGCCGTAACTGTCATCGGTACGACGATGTTAAAAACAGCATCGCTACTATCCACCCTCCCATCGGATGTTACCATTTTAATACGGCACTGAGTCGAGGGAATATTCGGTATGTTCCAGCTATACGGTGTCGATAGTCCGGGCGAATTGCTACTGGCTATCAACGTCCAATTCGTTCCGTTGTTCGTGGTGTAATAAAGGTTATTTGCGTAATCGTTCGCAGGCGTCCATGTAATAGTGTAAGTCGCTCCAATCGCCCATGTTTCACCACCATTGGGCGAACCGATAACTACCGGGGGAAGACTTATTGCAAAGGGTGCATCGCTGCTGTCACGTTCGGTGTTCGCTTCATTTTGAATCTTGACGCGCGTTTGCGCGGAAGCCGCACTCGGCAATATCCATGAATATGGCGAGGTAATTCCACCGGAATTATGGGCTAAACTTATCCAGCTCGTTCCGTTATTGGTGGAATAAAATATGTAGGTGACCGGATCGTGTATAGCTGTCCATGTTATCGAATGGGTTGAATTAATCAACCAGTTTTCACCACCATTTGGTGACGTGACAGCCATCGGCATCGCAATATTGAACACTGCGTCGCTGCTGTCCTTGCGGCCATCCGCCATCACGACTTTTACCCGGCATAGAGCCGAGGGTGTATTGGGAATAACCCAACTATACGGTTGTGCTAATCCGGGTGAAGAACTGTTTGCGATTTGAATCCAATTTGTTTCGTTATTCGTCGAATAATAGAGCGTATTCGCATAGTCAGCACCGGGCGTCCATGTAATATTGTAGGTAGCTCCGACAGCCCAATTTTCGCTGCCATTCGGCGCAGTTAATACAACCGGTGTCGCTGAAATAGTAAATGCTGCATTACTACTATCAAATTCGGTATTGGTCTCATTCGTTATTTTAACACGCGCTGATGTAGTGGCTACACCGGGCAACGTCCACGAATAGGGTGACGTGATACCACCGGCATTATGGGTGATACTCACCCAACTCGTACCGTTGTTCGTCGAATAAAATAAGTAAGTAACCGGGTTGTGTAGTGCTGTCCACGTAATGGAGTGAACAGAATTTTCCACCCAGTTTTCACCACCATTCGGTGAAGTGACTGTCATCGGGAGCGCAATCGAAAACGCCGCATCACTACTATCCCGTCTACCATCTGCCATCATCACCCGCACTCTCGTTTGAGTGGAAGGTGTATTCGGCACAGTCCATGAATAGGGCGTGGCAAGACCGGGGCTTACACTGCCTGCGATATTTATCCAACTGTTACCGTTGTCAGTGGAATAATCAAGCCAACGCGCCGGATCGGTCGGTGTCCAAGTAATACTGTAAGGTGCGCCGATAGCCCATGCTTCCCCGCCATTCGGTGCGGTTAATAGTACTGGAGGAACACTTATCGTAAATACTGCGTTACTGCTATCACGTTCCGTGTTTGTCAAATCGGTTACTTTAACACGACATGAAGTAGATGGATAATTGGGCACAGTCCAAGAATAAGGTGATGTAAAGCCGGAGGAATTTGAATTTTCTAAGATCCAACTCGTTCCGTCATTGGTGGTGTAGTAAATATTAGTGACCGGGTTGTGAAGCGCTGTCCATGTAATTGAATGAACGGAATTCGTCACCCAGTTTTCACCACCATTCGGTGAATTGACGGCTAGTGGGGTTGTAATAGTAAATGTAGTATGTGTGCTGTCACGCCTGCCATCCACCAACAATATTACACGTACCTTCGCGGTCGAGGTTTGAATATTGGGTATTACCCATGCATACGGAGTGGGTAATCCGGAAATGCTTCCAGCAATATTCGTCCAGTTGTTTCCACTATCGGTCGAATAATCCAACCATCGCGCTGCATCGGTAGGAGTCCACGTAATATTATAGGAGTTTCCAATCATCCAAGTTTCACCACCCGCAGGTGCCGTTAGTATTACCGGTACGCTACTGATCGTGAACACAGTTGGACTATATCCGCTTTCAGTGTTGGCGGCGTTCCGAATCCAAACCTTACAAGATGTGGAAGGAGAATTGGGTACGATCCACGAGTATGGCGAAGTAAGCCCATTATTATTTTGTTCGATTTGAATCCAACTCGTTCCGTTATTCGTAGTGTAATAGACATTAGTCATCGTTGAACCGGCACCAGTCCACGTAATGTAATGCGTTGAACCGATAGCCCAGTTTTCACCACCAACCGGTGACGTTATCGTAATGGCAAGCGAACTCGAAGTGAGTAAAATGGAAGCAAATAAGACGAGTACGGAAAGCGGCTTTTGAAAATTGAATTTCAAATAATCACGCATACAACACTCCGATCTAAACCGTGAGGTTTTAGAATGAGGTCGTTTGAATCGCGTACAACTTTCAGTTGAACGCTTTCCAAAATAAATGATGCGAACGGTTGCAATTTAATATAGTTCTCCGGTAAAATGGGAAATTTGTTGCCTGTTATCAGGATAAGTTCGGGATAATCTTCGAAAGAAACGAGTTTTATACCATGCCCGCGATAGAATACGTATGACTGCAATCACTCTACTATATGTAATAATATAATAATAAAGTGTTTAAAAAAAGAAAGGCGGGATACAGATCCCGCCTTTTTGTTGTAACGTTGGTTATCGTTACTTCAGTAACAACATCTTTCGTGCCGCAACATAACTTCCCGCTTCCAGACGGTAGAAGTAGACTCCGCTTGCCAGTCGTGAACCATTGAACGACATGGTGTGTCGTCCCACCGCCATTGCCCGGT
>Ga0265316_10000627_pt1 | contig 39340 bp, 33 predicted proteins | sample 4522metaG_FD_202092 | JGI IMG/M metagenome (GOLD analysis project Ga0265316, IMG submission 202092) | Rhizosphere microbial communities from Carex aquatilis grown in University of Washington, Seatle, WA, United States - 4-5-22 metaG | ecosystem: Host-associated > Plants > Roots > Rhizosphere >... | reverse complement strand
GTGAGTTCTGATGAGGGGAATCTGGAACGACGGGTTCGGCCCAGCGGCGAGGGCATCCGAACCTTCATCGTGGAAAGCGTCGCAAAGCACCCTAAGGACATCGCCAGCGCCACCGCTGCCCATTTTGGCATCACCCGACAGGCAGTCAACAAGCACCTTCAGAAGCTGGCCGCCGATGGCGCCCTGCTTTCCGAGGGCAACACGCGCGACAAGTCGTACCGTCTCGCCGTCTTATCTGAATGGCTGAGATCATACGAGATCACTCCCGACTTGGCGGAGGATCAGGCATGGAGCCGGGATGTCGCCCCGGTGCTCGGGAAGCTGCCGCGGAACGTGATGGACATCTGGCACTTCTCCTTTACCGAAATATTCAACAACGCGGTTGATCATTCCGGTGGCGACAAGATCACTGTCGAGGTCGCAAAAACAGCCGCTGACACCGAGGTAGTCCTCATTGACAATGGGGTCGGGATCTTCAAGAAAATTCAAGCCGCGTTGAATCTGTTGGACGAACGGCACGCCGTTCTGGAACTGGCTAAAGGCAAGCTGACCACCGATCCAACCAGGCACACCGGGCAGGGGATTTTCTTTGCCTCTCGTCTGGTCGACGCATTCGCTATCGTCTCCGGCGGCGTCGATTTCAGACATGAATTCGGCGAGGAAGAGGATTGGATCCATGAGGTTTCACGAACGCACGAAGGGACTGTGGTTCTCATGAAGCTCAACAACCACTCCTCCCGTGTGGACCGAGAAGTCTTTGAGCAGTACACATCTGGTGAGGACTACGGTTTCACGAAAACGGTCGTTCCGGTGCGTTTGGCTCAATACGGAGAAGACAAGCTAATTTCCCGTTCGCAAGCGAAGCGGCTGCTCTCCAGAGTGGAGCTTTTCCGCTCCGTGCGGTTCGATTTTGAGGGCGTCGAAACGATAGGGCAGGCGTTCGCCGACGAGATCTTTCGGGTGTTTGCGCGAAGTCACCCGGAGATAGAGTTCGTTCCAATACACGCAACTTCGCAAGTTCAGCAAATGATCAATTCGGCACGGGCGCGGTTTGCCGCAGAAATGGGCGGAGTCTAAGACCCTTTCAGCACGTCCCCCAACGCCCCTGCCAATTCCGGGAACCGGAACGCAAACCCCGCCGACTCCGCGGCCTTGGGCGCCACGCGCTGGCTCGCCAGCAGGATCTCCGACATTTCGCCAAACAGCAGACGCAGCCCGAATGCCGGGACCGGGAAAATGGCGGGGCGATGAACCGCCGCCGCCAGGGCGCGGGTGAAATCGGCGTTGGTCACGGGATTGGGCGCCACTCCGTTGACAGCGCCGCTCACCGGCTTGATCAGCGCGAATTGAAACAGGGCGGCGAGATCGTCCAGGTGAATCCATGACATCCAGTGCCTGCCGCTTCCCAGCTTGCCGCCGGCGCCCATGCGGAACGGGGGCAGCATGCGCGGCAGGGCGCCGCCGCGCGCGTCCAGCACAATGCCGATGCGGATGCGTACCACGCGCATCCCCAGAGCCTCGGCCGCCTGCGCTTCCTTCTCCCAGGCGACGCAGACTTCCGAAAGGTAATCGCTGCCGGGCGCGGCCGACTCCGTCAGCAACTCATCGCCGCGCGAACCGTAGTAGCCGATTGCCGAAGCGCAAATCAGGACTCCCGGTTTGCGCTTGAGCTTCGACAGGGCTTCGACCAGGTTGCGGGTTCCCACCACGCGGCTTTCGCGAATGTCCTGTTTCGCCTGGGCGGACCACCGCTGGGCCACCGGCGTGCCGGCCAGGTGGATGACCGCGTCGGCCTCGCGCAAGGCGTCGGCGGGCGGTTCGCCCTTCACCGGATTCCATACCGCCAGCCGCACGCCCGGTGGAAGGTTGGTCCCGGCGTGGCGGCTGAGCACGGTCAGCGATTGCCCGTCCCTGGCCAGAACCTTCAAAAGCCGGCGCCCGATGAGTCCCGAGGCGCCCGAAATGGTGATGCTCACGCTGTCAGCTCCTTGATCTCCCGGATATACGCAGCCACATCGGTCTTTCGTTCCATCCCGGCGCGCGACATGGAGCGCACGGTGCCGAAAATGGGCCGTTCGGGCCAGGGCCGGTCATGCAGTCCGAAGCACCAGAGGATGTTGGTGACACTCGCCGGGTCCTGGCCGTCCAGCGCATACCGGTCATTGAGATAGAGGGCGGCGGCCAACGCTTCTTCGGGCGATGGCGACCACTCCAGAATCTTTTTGCCCCAAAACATGCGATAGTACCCGTGAATCCTGCCGCGCGCCAGCAATTCCGTTTGCGCGGCATTCCATAAATCATCGCACGTTGCGGCGCTTTCCAATTGTTCCCGGTTGTAAAGCGGATTGCGCCGGTCCTTCCTGTGGAGGTTCAGGGTGCGGCGCGCCCACTCCGGCAATTCGTCCAGGCTCTCCGGGGCGGCGGCGTGGCGCACGAAGTTGAAAGCCAGCTCCCGGCGGACGATCAGCTCTTCCAGAAACTCGCCGGCGATCAGCTTGTGCTCGGCAGCGTACTCGCGAACCGCCAGCGCGACCTCAAGCGACGAGATGTAGCCCCAGTGCAGATACGGGCTGAGCTCCGAAGTGGCGTGCGCCGATGGCTCGTTCCTATCGCGTGCGTAGCGGCGCAGGCGGCGCCGCAGGAAGTTGGCCAGGCGGCGTTTGGCTTGTGCGCGGCCGCCTTCGATGCCGGCCGGCGCAGCCACGGAGTGGTCGATCTCGCAGGCGGCCACCAGTTTGGCGATGCCGGCGGCTTGCACTTCAGTGCCGGGTAGTCCCGGCGACGGCTGCGGAAACTTCCTGCGTACGCGGATGGGCGGGACGGCGTGGAGAAACTGCGGCAGCAGCTTGTGGATCTTCGGCCGGATGGAGTAGGCGGCATAGCAGCGGGAGGGAATGCAGTTGGCGGGCACAATGCAACTGGAATCCACGGCATAGCAGGCCACGTCCATGGATGGCGAAGGCAGCGGGCAGTCGTCGGTAACCACCGACGCTGCGTCGCCCACCACGGCGGCGATGGCGCCGTCGCCTTCGTGCCTGCGCCGCGGTATGTGAAACGCGCAGCCGATCCCAAGTTTGCGCAGGCGCGCGGCCGTCCCAGGCATGCCCTGTAGAGCGAAAGTGTGCAGCCGATCGCTCGCGTGCGGGTAGTCGCAGGTCAGGCATTCGAGGAATAACAGCGGCAGGTCGAGCCGATTGGCCAGGCCGGCGGCGAACGCGAGCGCGTGGTTCGAGTCCACGCGACGGTTCGCGCGGCACCAGTAGAGCACGTAGCGGCCGCCCGCCCGCACGGCGGCGTCATTCAGTTTGCGAATTCGTGGGTCCAACACCTATCGGATTCCGCACTTGGCCCGCCGGATTCCACGCCTGACGCGTCAGACTCCGCGCTCCCGACCGCCAGACTCCGCGCCTTCCACGCCGGATTCCGCCTCTGACGCGTCAGACTCCGCGCCCCACCCGCCAGCTACAATTAAGAGGCATGAGGGCCTGGAACCGCGCCAAACTATTGTGGGCTTATCTTGCGCGCCGGCCCCGGATGCCGGCGCTGCCGGTGGAATACATCGTGGAGACCACCGCCAAGTGCAACCTCTATTGCCCCATGTGCCCGCGCGAGACCCACAAGCAGCCCAAAGCCGACATGTCGGACGAGGTCTTCGAACGGCTGGTGGGCGGCGCCGCATCGACCGCCGAGCACATGATGCTGATCGGCCTCGGCGAGCCTTTCATGGACCCGCACATTTTCGAGCGCATCGAGTTCTGCCACCGGCACAGCATCTCGGCCCTGCTCTCCACCAACGGCACGTTCCTCGACGAGCGCAACGCGGCGCGCATCCTCGATTCGCCCCTCGACCAGATAACTCTGAGCTTCGACGGCGCTAAGAAGGAGACCTTCGAGTTCTACCGCAAGGGCGCCAACTTCGAGAAGGTGCGCGATAACTTCGTGCGTTTCGCCCGCATGAAACACCAGCGCGGCTCGAAGCTGCAAGTGGTGGTGCAGATGGTGCGCATGTCCGGCAATGCCGGCGAAGTGGGCGATTTCACGGCCTTCTGGAGCGCCATCCCGGGCATCGACCAGGTGCGCATCAAAGAAGATGAAACCAACGTGATCGGCCCGGCCGGCCACGCCGCGGAAGACTGGAAGCACCCCTGCCACTATTTATGGCGCGGCCCGCTCTACGTCAAGCAGAATGGCGATGTCTATCCCTGCTGCCAGAGTTACATGCTGGATGGCGCGCCGCTGGCCAACATCCTGGAGAAGCCGCTGGCGGAGATCTGGAACAGCCCGCCGATCCAGGAGATGCGCCGCCTGCACGCCGCCGGACGCGGCGGCGAAGTGGACATCTGCTCGCGCTGCTGCACCACCATTCCGCACCCCGCGCTGGTGGCGGGAAGCCTGATCCTTCACGGCAAGACGGTGCGGCGGCTGGTGCCGTTGGTGGAACGGCTGGTACATTTTTCAAAGCTGCCGAGAAGGTTGTTGAGGCCGCCGCAAAGAGGGTAGGGCAGCAACCTATCCGCCAAGGGCAGCCAGCAATTGTCTCGCCTTGACCGATCTCCAGCGGCTCATGCCACCAAGAAGACTTTCGTGAAGGGGGCGGGAACCTCCTCGCCATGATCGATGCAATCGGCGGCAACCCGCAGGGCAAGTGCCCGTACCGCGGCAATCGCGCCCTCGCGAGTTTCGCCGTAAGCCATCACTCCCGGCATCGACTCGACATCGGCCCACCAGCGACCGTCGTCCTCCCGCCCAACCGTGATCGGGACGGCTTCCAACCCGATTCTCTTCATCGATTCCCCATCCACATTATAGTGCTGTAGATCGCCACTTGCTCCGTCGTGAGACCGCGGCCCCGCCTCCCGCCGCGCGCGGCGTTACAGTATGTACGTGCAACGCCGAACAGTCCTCACTCTTCCCATAGGCGCCGCTTTAATGCAGGCGCAGACGCCCCCCGCCAGCCAGCGCGCCATCATCGAGCTGCGGTATTACCGCATGCGCAACGGGCGCCAGGTCGAGCGCACCACCGGCTACCTGCAGCGTGGCCTGTTGCCCGCCGCCGTTCGGGCCGGCATCCACCCGGTCGGATGCTTCAGCGTCGTCATCGCGCCCGACAGTCCCTTCATCCTGACGCTGGCCAGTTACCCATCCCTGGCCGCTTTCGAAACCGCTCGCGAGAAGCTCAGCGCGGACAAGGAGTTTCTGGCGGCGGCAGACGAGTACAATTCCATGACCGAGCTGAGCTATATCCGCATGGAAAGCTCGCTGCTGTGGGCCTTCCCCTCCATGCCGGCCGTGGCGCCGCCGCCGGCCGGCGAGAATGGCGCGGCCCACATCTTCGAATTGCGCACCTACGAAGCGCCCAACGACAAGGCCCTGGCGCGCAAGATCAAGATGTTTGGCGATGGCGAGATCGACATCTTCCGCCGCTGCGGCATGTTGACGGTGTTCTTCGCCCAGACCATCGTCGGGAGCCGCATGCCGAACCTCACTTACATGCTGGCCTATCCCGACCTGGCGGCGCGGGACAAGACCTGGGCCGCGTTCTCCGCCGATCCGGAATGGCAGAAGCTGCGCTCCACGCCGGGTCTGGCCGATGCCGACATCGTGAACAACATCAGCAACGCGATCCTGCGGCCGCTGCCCTTTTCGCCGATCCGGTAGCGCTGGCGCTGGCGCTCTTGACCGTCGGGGGGAGGGAGGTTCCAGCGCCTCCGGCGCAGCGCTTGTCGCCCGGCCCGCCCAAAATGGTCGGAGGCCGGAACCCTTTTGTTGCAATCAAAAGGGTTGCGCAATCTGTCCGACCAAAATGGTCGGGCGCCCTGTTATCCGGGCGCTGAACCGGTTTCGCACGGCGCCGATCCGCCGCCCAACCGTGGTACCGTGGCCTCTGATGCCGGCAAACTTCAGAGCGGAATTGTTGGCCTGTTTCGGCCAACCGGTGGACGAGAATCCCACGGGCGTCATGCAGGAAGCGGCCTTCCGGCGCCTGGGGCTGAACTGGCGCTACCTCACCGTCGAGGTCCCGCCGTCGAAATTGCGGGATGCCATGCTGGGCGTGCGCGCGTTCGGTATGCGCGGCCTGAACCTGACCATTCCGCACAAGGTCGCGGTGATCGAGTGTCTCGACGAAGTTGCGCCCGATGCCGCAGTAATCGGCGCCGTCAATACCGTGCGGCGCGAGGGTGACCGCCTCATCGGCGAGAACACCGATGGCAAGGGCTTTCTCCACGGCGTGCGCACCGATGCAGGCGTGGACCCGGCCGGCAAACGCGCGGTCGTCCTCGGAGCCGGCGGGGCGGCGCGGGCCATAGTCACCGAACTGGCGCTGGCCGGCGCCGCGGAGGTGCTGGTGGTGAATCGCTCGGTCGAGCGCGGGGAAGCCATGGTCGCGGACCTCGCGGCCAAGACCGGGCGCCCCATTCGCTTCGAGCCGTGGCGCGGCGTCTATCAGGTGACCGCGGCGGCCGACCTGCTGGTCAACGCCACTTCCATTGGCCTCTTCCCGGATGTCGATGCCATGCCGCCGGTCGATCTCGCCGGCGCGCGCCCCGGCATGCTGGTGAGCGACGTGGTTTTCAATCCGCCCCAGACGCCGCTCCTCGCCGCCGCCCACCGGCGCGGCCTTCCCACGCTGGATGGGCTTTCCATGCTGGTCTACCAGGGCGCCATCGGGTTTCGGTTATGGACGGGCCACGAAGCCCCGGTGGAAGTCATGAAGCACGCGCTGGTCAGGGCGCTGGGCGTCTGAATGGCCGCCATCCCGCAATCGCCGAGTCTCACTCCCCACGGCCGGCTTGTCCTGGTCCACGACGCCGGCGCGCCCCCTCTTGACAGCGGCCTTGCAGATCGCTTGCAGCAGGCTTTTGAACGCGGATCGGGCCACGGGCTTCTGCTGTTGGGAGCGGACGAAACCGCGGCCGCGCTGCCTCCGGTGCACTCCTATTGGCGCGAATTCGGCGCGCGCTACGTGACCGCGCTCTGCACCCGGCAGGATAGCGACGAGCCGCCGCAGGGCGCGCGCGTTGCGGCCCCCGGGGACGAAGAGCTGGAGTTCCTGGCGCTCGGAGCGCCGCCCATGCTCGGCGCGGAATATCTGACCGCCGCGGTGCTGGCGGCTCTGTGGCAGGAGCTGGACGCGGCCTTCGACGTGGAGCTTGCCGAATCCAAATGCGGCGTGCAGGAGTTTCTGAAGCGCCGGAATCCGGCGTGGAACCTGGTGGGCCGCGTGCATTTCAATATCGCCGAGAACCGCAAGGACGCGGACGCCCCGTTCGCCTTCCTCGCCACCTACACCACGCGGCTATCGGCGCAGGCCAGGGCGCAACATCTGCCGCTGGGGCAGGCCCTGCGCGAGTACGCCGGCGCGGCCAACAAGGAACGCCTCCTGTCGCTGCTGGTTCCGGTGCAGCGGGCGTCGGAGACGTGTCCGTGGCTGAAGGCCATGGTGGATGCGGGTGAGATCTTTCATCCGCTGCGCTGGACGCCGCGGGAAGCCCTGCAGCTTCTGCGGGACGTGCCGCAGCTTGAGACGGCTGGGGTGGTGGTTCGCATGCCGGCGGCGTGGCGGGGCAACCGTCCGCCGCGGCCGCGGGTGACGGGCAAGGTGGGAACCAAGGCGCCGTCGGGGCTGGGACAGAACGCGCTGCTCGATTTCCGGATGGAAGTGACGCTCGATGGCGAGCCGCTCACGGCGGCCGAGATTCGCGATCTGCTGGCCTCGACCGATGGCCTCGCGTTGGTGCGCGGGCGGTGGGTCGAACTCGACCGCGAGCACCTCGCCGGCATGATCGAGCGCTTCCGCGAAGTGGAGCGGACGGCGAAGTCGAACGGCCTGGCATTCGGCGAGGCCATGCGGCTGCTGGCCGGCGCGGATGTCTCCGCCGAAGGTGGCGAAGCCGGCGACGCGGCCGCCGCAGCCGATTGGGCACAAGTGGTGGCCGGTCCCTGGCTGGCGGAGACTCTGCAAGGGCTGCGCAGCCCACAGGGGCTGGCACAGGTCGACCCCGGCGAGGCGCTCGCCGGCGTGCTGCGGCCTTACCAGCAGGTCGGTGTGCGCTGGCTGTATCTGCTCACGAAACTCGGTCTGGGAGCGTGTCTGGCCGACGATATGGGGCTCGGCAAGACCATCCAGGTGCTCTCGCTGCTGCTGGTGCTGAAGCGTCAGGCCGGCGCCCAATCGCAGCCCAGCCTGTTGGTGGCGCCGGCATCGCTGCTGGCCAACTGGGCGGCGGAAATCGAACGTTTTGCGCCGGGGTTGAAAGCGCTCATCGCCCATCCCTCGGCTCTGCCGGCGGCCGAGCTGAAGGCGCTGGAACCCGCGCGGCTGCGGGACATCGACCTGGTCATCACCAGCTACGGATCGCTGCTCCGCCTGCCCTGGATTGCGGAGGCGCCGTGGCGGCTGGCGGTGTTGGACGAAGCGCAGGCCATCAAGAACCCCGACGCCAAGCAGACCCGCGCCGTGAAGCAACTGAAGGCTGGCGCCAGGCTGGCGCTCACCGGCACGCCGGTGGAGAACCGGCTGGGCGATCTGTGGTCGATTTTCGACTTCATCAATCCGGGGCTGCTGGGAACGGCGAAGGAGTTCGGCCGCTTCGCCAAGCGCCTGGGCGATTCGCCTCACAGCTCCTTCGGACCGTTGCGCGACCTGGTGCGGCCGTATATTCTGCGGCGCCTGAAGACCGACAAAACGGTGATCGCCGATCTCCCGGACAAAACCGAAATCAAGGCGTTCTGCCCGCTCAGCCGCCGCCAGGCCGCGCTGTACGAGCAGGCGGTCGGCGAGTTGGCCCAACAGCTTGCCGAAGCCACCGGGATACGGCGCAAGGGGCTGGTGCTCGCATTCCTGATGCGCTTCAAGCAGATCTGCAACCATCCCTCGCAATGGCTGGGCGACGGCGCGTGGGCCGAAGCCGACAGCGGCAAATGGGCGCGTCTGCGCGACATTGCCGAAGTGATTGCCGCCAAGCAGGAAAAGATGCTAGTCTTTACCCAGTTCCGCGAGGTCACAGCGCCCCTGGCCGCTTTCCTCGGCTCGGTTTTCGAACGGCCCGGCTTGGTGCTCCACGGAGAAACCGAAGTGAAAAAGCGTAAAGACCTGGTCCGCCGGTTTCAGGAAGACGAAGCCGTGGGTTTCTTCGTGCTTTCGCTCAAAGCCGGCGGATCGGGACTGAACCTGACCGCGGCATCGCACGTCGTGCATTTCGACCGGTGGTGGAATCCGGCCGTGGAGAACCAGGCCACGGACCGCGCCTTCCGCATCGGCCAGACTAAGAACGTGCTGGTACATAAGTTCGTGTGCCGCGGCACCGTGGAAGAGAAAATCGACCAACTTATAGAGTCCAAGCGCCAACTCTCGCAGGAGTTACTGGAGGGCGGCGCCGACTTACTGCTGACTGAGTTGAAAGACGACGAATTACTCAAGCTGGTGGCGCTGGATATGAATAAGGCGCTGAAGGAGGCATAATCGATGGGGTTCGGCGGTTGGGGATGGAGACCTTACGTTTCGGTGGCCGAGCGGCGGCGCAAAGCCGCGCGCGAGATGGAGAAGCGCAAGAAGCAGGGGCAGGCCGTGTCGCCGGTAAGCATCGAGGGCCGGACTATCGCCAAGACCTTCTGGGGGAAGTCCTGGTGCGAGAACCTGGAGCGATACAGCGACTATGCGAATCGGCTGCCGCGCGGGCGGACTTATGTGCGCAACGGGTCGGTGGTCGATCTGCAGATCAAGCCCGGCGAGATCCTCGCCCACGTCAGCGGCTCGCAGTTATACAAGGTCGCGCTGAAGATTGCGCCGGTGGCGAAGGCCAAGTGGAAATCCATCTGCGACGACTGCGCGGGCGGGATCGATTCGCTGGTCGAGTTGCTACAGGGCCGGTTCTCCAAAGGTGTGATGGAGCGGATCTGCCGGCAGGGCCAGGGCCTGTTTCCTTCGCCGGCCGAGATCCAGCTTTCGTGCAGTTGCCCGGACTGGGCCGACATGTGCAAACATGTCGCGGCGGTGCTGTATGGCATCGGCGCGCGCTTCGATCGCCAACCCGAACTGCTCTTCCGCCTGCGCGCGGTGGACGAAAAGGAACTGATCGCCAGCGCCGGCCAGGCGGCACCGCTGGCGAGGCAGGGTCCGGCCGCCGGCAAGCTTCTCGGCGGCGAAGACCTCTCCGCGATCTTCGGCCTCGACATGGCGCAAAGCGCCGGGCCGGAGGCCCTGGCCGGGGACAAGCCGGCCAGGACGAAGCGCGCCAAAGCGGCGGCGCCGGCGCCCGAGGGGAAGCCGAAGCCGCAGACCAAGGCCGCTGCGAAACAGGTTCGGAAGCAGGCGGCACTGGCGCGCAAGCCGCGGAGACCGGCGGAGGAGTAGGAGCCCGACTCTGCGCCCGCGGCCCGCTCCCACGCCTGCGGAAGCCACAGAGGGCGGCCGCTGCGAAGCAGGTTCGGAAGACGGCGGCGGTGACGCGCAAGCCGCGCGGGGGGGCGAGTAGTGGGGCGGCTCCGCGCCCGCGACCCGCTCCCACTGGCCTGCGGCGGCGGCGTCCGAGGAAGCCGCGGAAGAAGGCTGCTACGAATCAGGTGCCGGTGGCGCGCAAGCCGCGGCTGCCGGCGGAAGAATAGCGGGGCGACTCGCGCGCCAGGGGCCCGATCCCACGCCTGCGGAAGCCACAGAGGGCGGCCGCCACGAAACAGGCTCGGAAGCAAGCGGCGGTGGCGCGCAAGCCGCGGAGACCGGCGGACGCATAGCGGGCCGGCTCCGCGCCCGCGGTCAGGCCAGAGCTATCTTGAACGTCACGGCGTGATCGGACGGTTTCTCTTCCGGCAGTTCGACCTTCAGCGTCGCGGCGTCCTGAGTCCACTTGAGCTTCCCTTTGTGGCCCAGCAGTTCCACATTGCGAATTTTGGGCACGCTATTCTTGCCGCCCAGGGCGAGCGCGGGAATCGCCGCTTCCTTGCCCGGCCAGCCCATGACGAATGCGTATAGCGTGTTGGCCTTGGTGGTGAAGCGGGCATCTTCGGCAGTCAGGTCCTTGCGGCTGTTCTCATTGAAGCGTTGGCCTGGGACGGCGGCGGTTTTCGTGCCGGGGCCGTCGCCGAAGATCTTCCACGGACGGGTGCTGTAAATGCCTTCGCTGTTGACCGCCATCCATCGCGTAATCTCATCCAGGATCTTGAGTTCCTTGGAATCCAGCTCGCCGCTGTTGGGCAGGGGGAAGTTCAGCATCAGGTTGCCGTTGCGGCTGACGATGTCGCAGAGCATATCGATCACCCGTTTCGGCGTTTTGTACTCGATGTCGCGTTTGTAGTGCCAGTTGCCGATGCAGGTATCGGTTTGCCATGGGTTGGCCTGCATCTGGTCGGCAACTCCGCGCTCAATATCGAAGACGCAGGTGCCGGTGTCGCAGTCGGTCCGTCCCTTGCTCGTATAGACGGCCTCCACCTTGCCGCCGTGGACCCGCGCACTCACGTTGTAGAGATGCGATACCAACTGGTAGCTGACCTCCGGGTAGATCAAGCCGCCGTCATTATAGAGTAAGTCGGGTTGGTGCTTGTCGATCAGGTCCTTAATGCGGGCGAAGTAGTGTTGTCTCCACGCCAGTGGGGCCTCGCGTCTACCGACTTCGCCGGCCCGGCCGCCTGGCTCCGGCTGCAGGAATTCCTTCGAGTACTCGTGGTAGAGATCGGCATACTGCGGGTCTGCTCCGTCGTAGGGGACGCCAGCCATCGGCCCGGTCTGGTCGCTGCCGTGAGCAACCGTCCACCAGAGGTAGCTGTACGCCAGGTGCTCACTCACCGCGAACTTCAAGCCCTGCTTCCGCACGGCCTTCTGCCATAGACCGACGATGTCCTTTTTCGGCCCCATGGCGACGGCGTTCCACTTTGGCTGGTGCTTCGAATCCCAAAGGTCGAAGTTGTCATGGTGGACGCCCATGGTCATGAAGTATTTTGCGCCCGCTTTCTTATAGAGCCCGATCAAGTGATCCGGATCGAACTTATCGGCCGTCCATATCTTGCAGATATCTTTGTGGCCGAACTTCGAAGGATGGCCGAATCGCGCCACGTGATCCTTATTCTGCGGGCTGCCCTGAATATAGATGTTGCGCGCGTACCAGTCGCCATCCTCGGCGGCCGACTGCGGTCCCCAGTGCGCCCAAATGCCGAACTTGGCATCGCGGAACCACTCGGGCACCTGGTAGGACTTGAGCCCCTCGGCGGTCCCGTTGAAAGGGCCCTTCTCGATTTCCGGCGCAGCGCCCTGCGCGAGCGACCTGCGCGGAAGAAGGAGCGCAGGTGCTCCGGCCATCACCGCAATTGCATCTCGCCTGCTGATTCTCATGAACTCATTGCCTCCTGTACCTGCTCCCGCCCGAACCGCCCCGGCCCAGCCGCCGAGACGTCCGCCGGGCACCGCGACTCCCCGCAAGGTCGAATCCGGGCTTTCTCGGGGATGCGGATCTTGTTGACCGGGATTTCTTAGGCCCCGGATCTCTCTCAGTGTACCGCCGATCCTCCGGGGCGCAGTTCCAGCCGGAAGCCGGCGCCAGGCGGGCGGGAACCGCGGTCAGGACGCCGCTTCCGCCAAGTACAGCTCGACCCGGTCCGTGGTCCAGGTTGCCACGCCGCATCCGAAGAAATCGGTGTCTTCGGTCCAAATCGGGCAACCTAACGCGAGAGCCGTGGCCAGGATCGGCCAGTCATCCGCATCGCGGCGGGAGATGCGCTCCCGGGCGATTGCCTCGAAGCCTGCGTAGTCCTCAAGGTCAACAGTCCGTACTATGCTGGCGAGCGAATCGAAATACTCCATGAATGGCTCTTCCCGTAGTTTCCGGCGCTCGATCACTTGGGGCAGACGTCTCCGGGCCTCGTCGAATGCAACGTCGGGCGCCGCGAAATCCACTCGCTCGCCGTACCTTGCCAGCACGGCCCGTGTACGCTTTCCGAGCACGGCGCGCATCAGAATATTTGCGTCGAGGACCAGCATCTTCAGGCTTTCTGCATACGGCTCTCCCGGCGGAGCCGCTTGAAGTCCTCCATCAGCTCCTCCTCGCTAGTGCCGGCCGCGACAATCATTGCGTCTATCTTTTCCCCCGCGATGCGAAGGGCTTCCAGATCCGCCTGGCTCGGTTTGGGCCTGGTCGGCAGGAAGATGCCGATGGTCGCGCCATGCCGCGTGATGGCGATGGGGTTCTTCGATTCCAGGTAGGTGGACAGATTCTCCCGAAACTCGCGAATTCCGACTTTGACCTGCATGATGTTACCTCGTTGTGTACACCATGGTAACACAACCGGGCTCTGGCCACATCCCGCTCCCGGTCCGTCAGGACTGTCAGGTGAGCAGTTCGCGAACGACGCGAAGCAGTTCCCCGGGCTCGACCGGTTTGCGCAGCGCGGCGTCGGCGCCCAATAGCTCGGCGGTCTTGAGGTAAACGCCGTCAAATGCGCCCGAGATGGCGACAATCCGGACGGAGGGGTAGTCCCGCCGGAGCTGGCCGATGGTTTCCAGCCCTTCCTGACCCGGCATGACCAAGTCCATGAGGACCAGGTCGAATTCGTGGTTTGCCGCCAATTGCATCGCGGCCCGGCCGTCGCGAGCCGTCTGGACTTCGTAGCCGGCGGCGGACAGAGTCTCCTGGAGCAAGCCGCGGACGGCATCGTCGTCGTCCACCACCAGGATCTTTCCCAGGGCTTTCGATTGGCCGAGAATCTCGCGAACCCGGATGGCCAACTGGGCCGGCGTGAAGGGCTTGGACAAGTAGGCTACCCCGGGATCGAGCACGCCCTCGTGCCCGATGGCGTCCGCGGTGTAGCCCGAAATGTATAGCACCTTGATTTGCGGACGCGTCTCCGCCAGGCGGGTGGCCAGCTCCCGGCCGGTCATCCCGGGCATTACCACGTCGGTAACCAGAAGGTGGATCGGTCCCGGATAACTATGGCTCAGCGCCAGGGCCTCGGGCCCGTTGGCGGCTTCCAACAGGTCGTATCCATTGCTCTTGAGAATGCGGAGGGCCAGGCGCCGCACTTCCGTCTGGTCTTCCACCACCAGCACGGTTTCCGCCCCGCCAGGGAGGTCCACTGGCGAAGCGGCCGCGTCCCGGGTTTCGGCCACGCCGGCCACGCGCGGCAGGTAGACCTGGAACACCGAACCTGCGCCCGGCCGGCTGTCGACCCGCACCCAACCGCCGCTCTGCTCGACGATGCCATACACGGTGGAGAGCCCCAACCCCGTTCCGATGCCCATCCCCTTGGTGGTGAAGAACGGTTCGAAGATGTGCTGCACGGTCTCCGCGCTCATTCCCACCCCCGTGTCGACGACGGAAAGCCGCACATACGGTCCCGGCGTGGCGTTCTTCCGCGGCGGCGCGTCGATCCGGTCCACATCCACATTGGCGGTTTCAATGACCATTCTGCCGCCGGCCGTCATGGCATCGCGCGCATTGAGGGCCAGGTTCACGAGCACCTGGTTCATCTGCCCGCGATCGGCCACCACCAGGCCCAGCGCCGGATCGAGTTTGGTCGCGATTTCGATATGTTCGCCAATCAGGCGGCGAAGCATCTTACCGCTTTCCGCCACCACCAGGTTGAGATTGACCGGCTTCGGTTCGGCGATCTGCTTGCGGCTGAACGCCAGCAACTGCTGGGTGAGCGTTCCGGCGCGGCTGCCCGCGGCGCGGATCTCCTCCACTTCCTCGCGCATGGGGTCGATGTCCAGGCGCGCCAGCAGCATTTCGCAATAGCCGGCGATCACGGTGAGATGGTTATTAAAATCGTGGGCCACGCCCCCCGCCAGCCGGCCGAGGCTCTCCATTTTCTGCGCCTGTAGCAACTGTTCTTCCAGACGGCGCTTCTCGGCTTCGGTTTGCCGGCGCTCGGTGATGTCGCGCAGGAAGACCAGGCTGGCGGGCTGGCCATCGTACTCGATGGGCGCGGCCGAAACTTCCACGGGGAAGGGCGTGCCATCCACGCGCAAATAGGTCCGGTCCACAGGTGGCACCGGGGCGTGCCCGGCCACCAGCGCCATCCGCTCCTCGGCCGCCGGGCGATCTTCGGCGCTCACCAGGTCGAGAAAATCCCGGCCTTCGAACGCGGCGGCGGACGCCGCGCCGAACAGGGCCATAGCCGCGGGGTTCACATAGACAATGCTCCGGTCGCGGTGCACCACGATGCCTTCCGGCGCGCTTTCCACCAGGCGGCGGAATCGCTCTTCGCTGCGGCGCAAGCCTTCCTCGGCGCGCAGCCGCTGGGTGATTTCCTCCACCACTCCGACGAAGTGCAGCGGCTCTCCGGAATCGCTGCGCAGCAGTGTCGCCGTTACGTGCACCCACACTACCGAGCCGTCCTTGCGAATGTAGCGTTTGTTCTGGGACCCGGTTTGGGCCTCACCGCTCAGAAGGACGCCAGTGCGCTCGCTTTCACCGCGCAAGTCGTCGGGGTGGGTAAGATCCTGGAAACGGAGTTGCAGCAACTCCTCCGGGGAATAGCCGGTGATCTCGCAGTACCTCTGGTTGACGCGCAGAAACCGGCCATCCAGGGAGACGTAGTTCATTCCCACGGCCGCCTGCTCGAAAGTGGCTCGAAAGAGCGATTCGTTGCGCCGCAGGGCTTCCTCGGCCTTGGTCTGTTCGGTGGTGTCCAGAAGGTTCAGGGCGACACCGGAGTACGCGCCGTCCGGACCGTGCAAGGGAGCGGCCGAAATGCTCAGATTGATGATTCGTCCATCCTTGCACTGGCCCAGCGCATCCGGGATGAAAGTCATTTCGCCGTTCCTGGCTCTCTGGTGAACGCGGCGGGCGCTCTCCATCCTGGCGGCGGGAACGAAGGGCGCGACTGCGCCCATGGCCTCTTCCGCGGTCCATCCGAACATGCGTTCGGCCGCCTTGTTCCACATGGTCACGCGCAAATCCGCCGACATCGACACGATGCCGACGGGGGACGCCTCGATCACGGCGCTGAAGGCGTCGACGGTGCGCCGCAGTTTCTCATCCAGGGCCTTCCGCTCGGTGATGTCGCGAATGATGCTCTGCCGGAGCCGATGCTCGCCCGCCTGGATGCTGCGGACGCTCACCTCCACGGGAAATGGATGGCCGTCGCGCCCCTGGTGAACCGTTTCGAACACCAGGGAACCGCGTTCCGCAGCCTCCTTCCAGTGGCCCTCGAAACCCGCCAGGCCCGAAGGATGGCGCAGCTCGCGAATGGTCATCCGCAGAAGCTCCTCGCGGCTATGGCCGTAAGTCGCGGCGGCGCGATCGTTGGCTTCCACGATCCGCCCGCGCTCGTCGATCAGCAGGATGATGTCGTTGGCGAAGCGGCTGAGGTAATCGTAGTGGCCCACCAAAGCCTGCCGCTCCATTTCGGCTTCATAGCGGGCGCGGTAGAACCGCAGTTGCTGCCGGCGCCAGGAGACGAAGACTCCCGCACCGGCCACCAGAATCAGCGAGAGGGTGGCCGCAATGAGCAGCAGGGACCGGCGTTGGATGGGCGCGCGCACGTCCTCGGCATCCAGTTTGGCTACCACGAACCAGGGCGTATCGGGGACCGCGCGCACTGCGGCGAACACCGGAACGCCGCGATAGTCCGTACCCTCGATGTTGCCCTGCGCGCCAAGGACTGCCTGAACAGAGGGAACGTCCCGGCGGGAGAGGGGAATTCGCAGCCGCAGGGCGGCGTGCGGGCGATAGCGCAGGTCGTTCAAATAGACCACTTCATCGCCTTCGCGCCGGACCAGGAGCGTTTCCGCACTGCGGTTCGGCACCGGCCAGCTCAGCAGTATCGGGTAGAGGCGATCGGCAGGGTTGACTCCCAGAAGGAGGGCGCCGAAAGCCGGCGCACCGGAGGTCGCACGCAGCGGCACGTTCACGGCCATGTGAGCCTCGCCGCCGGCCTCGTCGAGGTGAAGGTCGCGGACTATGACATCGTCTTTGTTCAAGACCTCCCTGGCGATGGTCGGCAGCCGCGTACCCGGTGGGAAGGTTCGGCCTATCGAGAGGATCACATTTCCCCGGGCGTCCCCGAATGTGGCGGCGTTAAAGTGGAGCTGGCGGCACAAATCCTGGAGCCACTTCTCGATTTCGGCACGGCCCGTCTGGTCAAGCGTTCCGGAGGCCAACCGCCGCAGCCGCCCTTTGTTGGCGCTGTCCGTCATCACGATGCGCGCCTCTTCGAGCTTGTGTTCGCGCCACTCGGAGATTTCCGCCACCTTGAAATCGGCGATGGCCAGAAGCTGGTTGCGGACCTCGTGCTCGATGGCGTCCTTCTGGGAGCCATAGTAATGATAGGCCAAACCGGCGATCGCGCTTGCGAGAACGATGAAGAGGGCTATCAGCGGGAATGGCGCACCCGGAGCGACCGGGGTCTTTCGGTCGTCTTTGACGGCAAGAGGTATGGCGGCGTCCTCCCAAACCTAAGGACAATAATCGGCTCAACGGCCTCGGATGTTTATCCCCGCTTCACTGAATAATCGCAGATTAACAGAATTTCACGTCCGATTCTATGGTGTTGGCGGGCTATGCGGGCTATGCGGCCCAATTCGGTACCATCCCGCGCGCGCGAAACCTGGGCTATCCTGAACCTGAGATGCCCGTGATCGTCTCCATGCTGCGCGGCGTGAATGTGGGAGGCCACAACCAGATCGGGATGGACGCGCTCCGCGACCTCTACCTCTCGCTCGGACTCGGCCACGCCCGGACCTTCATCCAAAGCGGCAACGTGGTATCGACCACCCGGGCGCGCGACCTGGCCGGGCTGACCAAACGCATCGAAGACGCGATCGAGCGGAGCTTCGGCTTTCGCTGCGAGGTCATTCTTCGGACCGTCTCCGAACTGAGAGACGCCGTGGCCCGAAACCCGTTTGCGGCGCGGCCCGGCATCGATCCCGCCAAGCTGCTGGTCACCTTCCTGGGCGCCGACCCCGACCCCGAGGGCCGCGCCAAAGTGCTCGGGATGAACGCCGCTCCGGAGGAATTGCACGTCGATGGCCGCCAAGTCTACATCTACTTTCACAACGGCTTGGCACGGCCCAAACTGTCGTGGGCTACGATCGGAAAAACCATGAAGACGCCGGCGACCGCCAGAAATTGGAACACCGTAAGGAAGCTGCTGGAGATCGCCGAGCGGCTGGAGGCCGAACTATGAACCGTGTCAAGCCTGTCCTGGTTCTGGCAGCCGCGCTTCTGGCCGGCTGCGGGCCAGCCGCCGAGACGGTGGAAACGTCGAAGGCCGATCCGGCCACCGAACCCTGGTACGCCGAGACCGCCGGGCGGCTCGCGCGTTTGGACCGCACGGCCGAGCAGTTGTTCGAAAGCGGCAGGGCGCAGGAAGCGGCCGCCATCGTGACCAGCGGGCAATCTCTCCAGACCCGCCTGCTGACTGCCCCGCGCCCCACCCTGGCCGCCATGGAGGCGATTGCCGATCTGGACCAGATCTACGGCCAGATGCTCATCGCCAACGGCTACTTCGGTTCGGCGCGCCTCCTCTTCCAGAAGAACGTCACTCGCTGGAAGACCTGGAAGCCGCCGACGCCCGACACGGAGCGCCGCTTGCAAGAGGCGGAAACCGCCATCGCGGAGTGCGATCGCCACATGGGCGCGTAGGCGATCCCACCGGCCGTGCGGTGAATAGGGCGCCTATTCACCGCATAATGTGCGGTGAATAGCTTGCGCTTGCGGCGATTAGGGGCTATAATCACCGCATAAGGCGCGGTGAATGCTCCCCTACATCCATCAACTGCCGGATTGGCCCAAGTTTCGCTGGGATGGCGGGAAACTCGCCGATCGCCTGGCGGCTGTCCGCCACCAGCAAGGGCGCCTGGTGGGCCATCTGCAGGGTCTCGGCTTCAAACTGGGCCAGGAAGCCATGCTGAAAACGCTGACCCAGGAGGTGCTGAAGTCGAGCGAGATCGAAGGCGAGCGGCTGGACGCGGAACAGGTTCGCTCCTCCATCGCGCGCCGTTTGGGCATTGACATCGGCGCGCTAAAGCCGGCCGACCGGAATGTCGAAGGTATTGTCGAGGTGATGTTGGATGCCACCGGCAATTTCCAGCGGCCCCTGACGGCGGAGAGGCTGTTCGCCTGGCACGCTGCGCTCTTCCCCACCGGGTACAGCGGCATGAGCCGAATCAGGCCCGGCGCGTGGCGGGACGATTCCGGCGGTCCCATGCAGGTGGTCTCCGGCCCCATAGGACGCGAGAAGGTGCACTTCGAGGCGCCGGCTGCGGCGCGCCTCGAAAACGATATGGCCGCCTTTCTCGATTGGTTCAACGCCGGCGACGGTGTGGACTCGGTTCTGAGAGCCTCTCTCGCCCATCTGTGGTTCGTCACCATCCATCCTTTCGACGATGGCAACGGGCGCATCGCGCGGGCCATCGCGGATATGGCACTGGCGCGCTCGGAGGGGATTCCGCAGCGGTTCTACAGCATGTCCGCGCAGATCCGGCAGGAGCGGAGCGCCTATTACGACATCCTGGAGCAGACGCAGGAGGGCACCATGGATGTCACCCCGTGGATGGCATGGTTCCTCGATTGTCTGGGCCGCGCGATTGAGGGGGCGCACACAGTGCTGGCCGCGGTGCTGGCGAAGGCGCGGTTCCGGGAGTCCATCGGCGATACACCCCTGAACGGTCGGCAGCGTCTGGTGCTCGACCGGCTGCTCGATGGCTTCGAAGGCAAGCTCACCAACGCCAAATGGGCCAAGCTCGCCAAATGTTCTCCGGACACGGCGCTGCGAGACCTGCAATACCTGGTGGACCACGGCATCCTGACACGCGGCCCCGAGGGCGGCCGCAGCACCAGCTACGCTCTGCGGCTGCCGGCTACCGGGCCGCCGCAATAATCCTCCGGTGCCATTCGGCCAGTTTCGCGGCCTCGAATTTGAGGACCTTGCGATCGTAGGTCATCAGGCCGTTGACTTCGCCTTCCACGTCGGTGGTCTGGGTGTAGATTGCGGCGGCGAGCCCCTGCTTGACCAGGGGTTCCAGCTTGGCCATCAGGTCCTCGTAGCCGGCTTGCAGCCTGGCGCGGTCCTCGAAGGTTCGATACCCCCAGTTCCGCTTGTTCCACCAGAGATGGCCCTCGATGGGCAGGCCCAGGCCGCCGAATTCTCCCAGTACCGAGGCGCGGTCCGGCATGGCCGGATACATTGCCGGGCCGGGATACTGGTGCATGTCTTTCATGTCGCCCCAGCCGCGGTCTTCCCATCCGCTTGGCGCGTTCACCAGGCGCGATCCATCGAGCGACTTGACCCACTGCAAAATGGCGTTGGTCGCGTGCTGGCCCCATCCTTCATTAAAGGGCACCCAGGCCACCACGCTCGGGGTGTTGGCCAGGTTGCGGACCAGCGCTTCCAGTTCGCGCCGGAAAATGGCGTCCTCGCCGTCGGTGAATTCGACGTCGTCCGCGGCGCCGCGCTTCACGCCGGCGTGCTCCTTCGGCTGGGCGCTGGGCAGATCCTGCCATACCATGAACCCCAGCTTGTCGCACCAGTAGTAATAGCGGGCGGGCTCGACCTTTACGTGCTTCCGGCACATGTTGAAGCCGAGCTTTTTGAGGGTTTCGATATCGAAGCGCAGCGCCTCATCGGTGGGCGCGGTGTAGAGGCCGTCCGGCCACCAGCCCTGGTCGAGCGGGCCGATCTGGAACAGCGGCTCGCCGTTCAGGAACAGCCGCTCAAAGCCCGCGGCGTCTTTCCGGACCTCGATCTTGCGCATGCCGAAATAGCTGGCGACATGGTCGCCACTGGCCAGAGAAATGTCGAGATCGTACAGCGTGGGAACATCGGGCGACCACGGCTTGAGGTCGGCCAGCGGCACATCGATTGCCTGGTTCAGCTTGCCCGAAACCTGGCCCTCGGCCTTGCCGGCGAGCCTGGCGATGGCGGTGAAATCGCCGGAGGAGGCGGACCTCACGGTGAGACGCAGCTTCCGCCCGTCCAGGTCGGGCACCATGGCCAACTCGGAGATGAACTGCTCGGGCACCGGCTCCAGCCACACGGTCTGCCAGATGCCGGACACGGCGGTGTACCAGATGCTGTTGGGATCGAGCACCTGTTTCCCGCGCGGCTGCGGGCCGCTATCGGTGGGGTCCCATACGGCCACCACGAGTTCCTCGCGGCCTTTGCCCTTCAGCGCGGCGGTGATGTCGAACGTGAACGGGTCATAGCCGCCTTCGTGCGTCCCCACCGGCTTGCCGTTGACCCACACCTCGGCGCGCCAGTCCACCGCTCCGAAATGCAAAAGCAGCCGCTTGCCCTTCAGGTTCGGCGCGGTGAAAACGCGGCGATACCACAGCCGCTCGGCCGGCTTGAGCGGCCGCTTGACGCCCGAAAGCGCAGACTCCACAGGGAACGGCACCAGGATGCGGCCTTCGTATTTGGCCGCGCTGGGCTCCTCGCGGGGCAGGATGCAAAAGTCCCAGAGTCCGTTCAGATTGATCCAGCTCTTGCGCACCATTTGCGGGCGCGGATATTCGGGCAGCGCGTGGGCGGGATTGACGCCCGCCGTCCACGGCGTAGTGAGCGGGTTCTCCGCCGGCTTCCAATCCGCGCCGAAAAGCGCCGCGAGGGAGAACAGCGTGAGTGCGATGGGGAGTTTCATGGTGGTTCGGCTGGTATTCTAACAGCCCTCCAGCGTAGGTGCTCAACAGCCGGGCGCCTGGTAGCCTGGTAGCCTGGTGGGGCAGGCGGTGCCGCCTGCCCTCGGGCGCCAGGTTGACCACGAGCGAAGGCGGGCAGCGCCTGCCCCACCAGCGCGCAGGGTTTTCACCGCGAGAGCCGGCAGCGCTGCCGGCTCGTGAGACGGTTTCGAGCCGGCGGCGGCTGGAAAGCCGGCGTTGCGGGCCGAAGGCCGGCCGGAGGCCCGCTCCACAGCCCGAAGGAATCGTAGCGGCACCCGCCGAGCGCGGTTCCGCCAGCGGCTTCCTCCCACAAGCTGGTAGACTTTTGAAATCTGCCATGAGAATCCGCTGGATGCTTATGCTTTTGCTGGCCCTGGCATGGCTTGCTGCCGCGGCCGATTTACAGGTTTACGCCATCGACGTGGAGGGTGGAAAATCCACCCTGTTCGTCTCGCCTTCGGGCGAATCCATGCTGGTGGATACCGGGTACGACGGGTTCCACAACCGCGATGCCGACCGCATCGTCGCCGCGGCGCACGACGCCGGAATCCACCAGATCGATTACCTGGTGATTACCCACTATCACAAGGATCACGCCGGCGGAGTGCGCCAACTGGCCGCCAAAATGCCCATCCGCAACTTCATGGATCACGGGCCAAATTTCGAAGAGGCCAAAGACAACAAGGCAGTGTATGACTCTTACGTCGCCACGCGCAGCCAGGGCAAACACTTCGTGGTGAAGGCCGGCGACGCCATCCCCATTCAGGGAATCCAGGTGGTGGTGGTGACGGCCGCCGGCAAGGCCATCGACAAGCCGCTTCCCCGGGGTGGCCAGCCCAATCCGCTGTGCGCCAGCTACAAGCCCATCGAGCCCGATGCGGGAGAGAACGCGCGCTCCATCGGCATGTCGGTCAACTATGGCGAATTCCACCTGGTGGATTTGGGCGACCTCTATTGGAACCAGGAGCATGACCTGGCGTGTCCCGAAAACAAGTTGGGCAAAGTGGACGTCTATATGACCACGCACCACGGCAAGAAGACTTCGGGCTCGCCGCAGATGGTATGGGCGCTCGCGCCCAAGGTGGCCATCATGAACAACGGGCCGGACACCGGCGGCTCCCAGCAAGCCTGGCAGACCATCCACGATTCACCCGGCCTGGTAGACCTGTGGCAACTGCACTTCGCCAGTTTGAACGACGCGAAGCACAATATGGCCGAGCCGTTCATCGCCAACATGAAGGAACCTTGCGAGGGGAAGTGGATCAAGATCGCCGCTCGGCAGGACGGCAGCTTCACCGTGACCAACAGCCGCAACGGCTTCGAGAAGACCTACGCCAAGTGAGACGCGATGCCGTTACGGCCGCGCGTGTTCCGGCTCGAAGGTGATCCGCAAGCGCGAGCCCGTGGCCTCCGCATAACGCTCAAGCGTGCGGGTGGAGGGCTTGCTTCCCCCGCCTTCCAGCCGGGCCACAACGGCCTGAGTCGTTTTCATCCTGCGCGCCACTTGTTCCTGGGTCAGGCCGGCGCGGGTGCGCGCCTCGAGCAGGGCGGCCGCGAGGGAAAACTCCTCCTCGATCGCTTCGTACTCACGCCGGTAGCTGGGGTCTTTCATCCATTTCGTGTGCAAGTCGTCAACGCGAATTCGGCTCATTGCTCCACCCCCTTTGCTCGTTCCAACGCCATATCAATCTCCCGCCGAGGCGTCTTTTGGGCCTTCTTGACGAACACCCGGACCACGACCACCCGCCGGCCTCTTGCGGCGACGTAGATCGCCCGGGCAACTCCGTCTTTGCCTTGTCATCCGCATCTCCCACAACGGACCTTCCAGATGCTTGACATGCGGCTCGCGCACTCGTTCGAGGCCATAGTCTTGGATCAGTTCGACAATCCGGCGAAAGCGCGCCCGCATGTCGGCGGGGAGCGCTTCCAGCTCGTTCAGAACCCGTGTGTCGAGCACTTCGACGATCCACGTCTTCCATCTATGGTATTGCATTTTTGCAATACCGGCAAACACGCGGTCGTCAGAGGCAGGACACGATGGCACGCAACGGTCGGCTGGTGGCAGGCTCGCAACATGCTACGCCCTGCGCGCACGAGGCCGCCCCGTGCGCACCCGCCACACGCGTAATTTATCCATTAGCGAAATTTATACAACCCTCCGCTTGCATTTGGAATGCTTGCAGGGTACACTCAAGTTTAGTTTTCGCAATGCCGCACGCTTTTCCAACCCGGCTCGTAGGCTCCTCACTCCTTGTCGCTGTAGCTGTAGTAATTCCCGTAGTCATTATTATTGCCGGCCCCGCTTGAAGGCCAAACGGAACCTGGTTCCAAGGCCATCGGCGGGGAAAACGGACCCGCGGATGGCCTTTTTTGTTATGTACCGTTTTTGATTGAGGCACAAGACATGTCAACTTTGATGAACGGCGCAACGATGCTGCTGGAATGCCTGGTCCGCGAGGGGGTCGATTGCATTTTCGGCTACCCCGGCGGCGTCACGCTTCCCTTCTATGATGCGCTTTACGAGCACCACGTGCGGCACGTGCTGGTGCGCCACGAAGAGAATGCGGCGTTTGCCGCCGAAGGCTATGCACGCTCGACCGGCAAAGTGGGAGTTTGCTGCGCCACTTCGGGACCCGGAGCCACCAACCTGACCACCGGCCTGGTGGACGCCCTGATGGATTCCATCCCCATCGTCGCCATCACCGGCCAGGTCAACTCGAAGCTCATCGGCAGCGACGCATTTCAGGAGGCCGACACGTTCGGCACCACGCGCTCCTGCACCAAGCACAACTACCTGGTCAAACGGATCGAGGATCTGGCGCAGATCGTACACGAAGCTTTTTACGTGGCTGCCAGCGGGCGGCCGGGACCGGTGCTGGTGGATGTCACCAAAGACGTTCTGACCGGTCAGGGACACTACCAGCCGGTGACCGCGATTCACCTGCCGGGGTACAAGGTCTTCACCGAAGGCCACACGGGGCAGATCCGGCGCGCGGCGCAGATGATCCAGGAGGCGGAACGGCCGCTGCTCTACACCGGGGGCGGTATCGTCTCGGCCGGCGCGTCCGCGGAGCTGCGCCAGTTGGTGGAATTGACCGACATCCCGGTGGTTTCCACACTGATGGGCCTGGGCGCTCTTGCTTCCACCCATCCCAACTTCATCAGCATGCCCGGCATGCACGGCAGCTATGCGGCCAATATGGCCATGACCGAGAGCGACCTGCTGATCGCCATGGGCGTACGCTTCGATGACCGCGTGACCGGGCGCCTGGCGGCCTTCGCTCCGCACGCCAAAGTGATCCACGTGGATATCGATCCGGCCGAGGTGGGCAAGATCCGCACGCCGGAAGTGCCCATCGTGGGCGATGTAAAGCGCGTCCTGGGGAAGCTCAACAAGCTGCTGGCCGAGAACCCGGCCGCCCCAAGCGAGCCTCTGGCCGCCGCGCGCCGCGCCTGGTGGCGCAAGGTGCGCGCGTGGAAGGAGGAGCATCCGCTGCAGCCTTCCACCTCCGGCACCGAGATCAAACCGCAGCACCTGATGGCGGAGATCGACCGCATCTCCCAGGGCGAGGCGATTGTTTGCTCCGACGTGGGGCAGCACCAGATGTGGGCGGCGCAACTGATCCGCTTCAACGAGCCGCGGCTGTGGCTGAACTCGGGCGGCCTGGGCTCCATGGGATTCGGACTGCCATCGGCCATGGGCGCGCAATTCGCGCGGCCCGACAAACTGGTGTTCGCGCTGGTGGGCGATGGCGGCTTCCAGATGTCCATCCCGGAGCTGGGCACTATCTCGAGCAACGGCCTTCCCGTCAAGATCATCGTCATGAACAATGGGTATCTGGGAATGGTGCGGCAGTGGCAGGAGCTGTTCTACAACAACCGTCTGAGCGGCGTCACCCTCGATTGTTTCCCGGACGCCGAAAAGCTCGCCGGGGCTTACGGATTCAAGGGAAGAACCATCGACAAACCGTGGGAGCTGGGGCCGGCCCTGGAAGAGGCGGTGAAGGAGCCGGGGCCGTACCTGTTGAATGTGAAGGTGACGCCTTTCGAATGCGTCTACCCCATGGTGCCCGCGGGCGCCGGTATTCAGGAAATGGTGTTGGGGCCGCCGCGGCCGGTCGAGGTGCCCGCCAAGTGAAGAGGAGCGTACCATGCTGCAAGTGATTTCCTTACTTCTCGAAAACAAGCCGGGTGCGCTGATGCGCGTCACCGGGCTGCTGAGCCAGCGCGGCTATAATATTGAGAGCCTCACGGTAGCGCGCACGCTCGACCCCGCCGTCTCCCGCATGACCATCGCGGTGGATGTGGACCCGAACCTGCGCCAGCAGGTGATCAAGCAGATGAACCGCCTGATCAACGTGCTGCAGGCCACGGACCTGACGGAATCGCCGGCGGTGATCCGCGAGTTGCTGTTGGTGCGCATTCGCACGACGATGGAATCGCGCACGGCGGTCTTGAAGGAGGCCGAGATTTTCGGGGCCCGGGTGGTGGACTCTTCCACCGAAGGCTACGCCATCGAAGCTAGCGGCGATACCGAGAAGCTGAACGAATTTGTGGATGTAATGCGCGCCTACGGAGAAATCGAAGTGGCGCGTTCCGGCCAGGTGGCCGTCGCGCTGGAGAACAAGAAGCTGCGTCTGCAGCCACCGGTGCCCACCAGGGCGGGTTTGGAGTTAGTGACGGAGCCGCGGCCGTAGCTACCGGCTGGAGCCGCGCGGAAGATACGAGAGGAAATATTATGTCGAGACGATTTTACGAAAAAGACGGCAACCTGGATTACTTGAGCGGGCGGACGGTCGCCATTGTCGGATATGGCAGCCAGGGCCACGCGCACGCACTGAACCTGCGTGATTCCGGCGTGGACGTAGTGGTGAGCGAAGCCCCGGGCAGCCCCTCCTGGGCGAAGGCCGAAGCCGCCGGATTGAAAATCATGACCACCGATAAAGCCGCCGAAGCGGCTAACGTGATCATGATCCTGGTGCCGGATCACATTCAGGCGCTGGTCTACAACAAGGATATTGCGCCGCACATGACGCCGGGCAAGACCCTCATGTTCGCCCACGGCTTCAATATCCACTTCAAACAGATCGTGCCGCCCGCGGGCGTGGACGTGTCGATGATCGCCCCCAAAGCCCCGGGACATCGCGTGCGCGAACTCTACACCGAGGGCGTGGGCGTGCCGGCGCTGGTGGCCGTGGAGCAGAATGCCACCGGACAGGCCCTGGAGCGCGCGCTGGCCTACGCGCTGGCGCTGGGATGTCTGAAGGCCGGCGTGATCGAAACCACCTTCCGCGAAGAAACCGAGAGCGATCTCTTCGGCGAGCAGACGGTGCTGTGCGGGGGAGTGAGCGAGCTGATTCGCGCCGGCTTTGAGACGCTGGTGGAAGCCGGCTACGCTCCCGAGATCGCCTACTTCGAGTGCCTGCACGAGGTCAAACTGATCGTCGACCTGATTCAGGAAGGCGGCCTCAGCTACATGCGCTACTCGGTTTCGGACACGGCCGAGTACGGCGATTACACCCGCGGCCCGCGCGTGGTGAACGCCGAGACGCGCGCCGAGATGAAGAAGATCCTGGCGGAGATCCAATCCGGCCAGTTCGCGCGGGAGTGGATCGACGAGAACAAGACCGGACGGAAGAACTTTCTGGCCATGCGCGAAGCCGCCCGCAACCAGCCGGTGGAAAAAGTGGGCCGCGAACTGCGCGAGATGATGACGTTCCTGAAGAAGAAGAAAGAGGCCGGCGTCCCGCAGGAGTAGCGCAGGCCATACGCGCTCCCTGGCGGTCGCAGCTCGGATTGCGGCGTGCAATTCCCGCTACCGAGCCGCGACCGTCAGGGAGCGGTTTGCAGGAAGGTACCTATCATGAAAATCTCGACGTTCGATACCACTCTCCGGGACGGCACGCAGGGCGAATCCGTCTCTTTCTCCGTGGAGGACAAAATCCTCATTACCCAGAAGCTGGACGAGTTCGGCATCGATTACATCGAGGGCGGCTGGCCCGGTTCCAATCCCAAGGATAAAGAGTTCTTCGCCTCCGCCGCCACGTTGCAACTCAAGCACGCGCGCCTGGTGGCTTTCGGCTCCACGCGTTTCGCCCGCAACCCCGTGGAGGAAGATCGCAACGTGCGTGCCCTGGTGGACGCCGGTACCCCGGCGGTCTCGATCTTCGGCAAGAGTTGGGACCTGCACGTGGCCCGCGCGCTGGGGATCTCGCTCGACGAGAACCTCAAGCTCATCTCCGAAACCGTGCGGCATCTGCGCGCGCACGGCAAGGAAGTCATCTACGATGCGGAGCATTTCTTCGACGGCTATTTCGCCAATCCGGAATATGCCCTGCGCACTCTGGAAGCCGCCAAAACCGCCGGCGCCGACGTGTTGTGCCTGTGCGACACCAACGGCGGCACCATCACCGGCCGGTTGGTGGACGCCGTGGCCGAAGTGCGCAAGCGCTTCGACGGCGTGATCGGCATTCACCCGCACAACGATTCCGGCCTGGCCGTGGCCAACGCGATCGCGGCGGTGGAAGCCGGCGCCACGCACGTGCAGGGCTGCATGAACGGCTACGGCGAGCGGTGCGGCAACGCCAACCTGGCCTCCATCCTGGTCAACCTGGAGCTGAAGCTGGGCCACACCACCGTGGGTCCCGAAAAGCTGGCCGGCCTCACTTCCGTTTGCCGCTACATCGCCGAGCTGGCCAATCTGCCCCTGCCCAACGACCAGCCCTTCGTCGGCAAGAGCGCTTTTGCGCACAAAGGCGGCGTTCATGTGGCCGCCGTTCTGAAGGATTCCGCCACTTACGAACACATACACCCGGAGGCGGTCGGCAACCGCCAGCGCGTGCTGGTGAGCGACCTCTCCGGCCGCGGCAACATCCTCTATAAGCTCAAGCAGCACGGCCTGGCCGACCGCCTGGACGAAGACTCGCGCCGCGAGTTGCTGGAGCGCATCAAGCAGATGGAGTACGAAGGCTATGAGCTGGAAGCCGCCGAAGGCACCTTCGAGCTGCTGGTGCGCGAAGCGCTGAATCCCGGCGTGCATTTCTTCGAAGTGGACAGCTACGAAGTTTCCACGCGCGCCGGCGGTCCATCGGTCCGCTCGCAAAGCTCCGCCACGGTCACCCTGCAGGCGCAGGATAGCGTACACACCGCGACCGCCACGGGGAACGGCCCCTTCAACGCGTTGCACCTATGTCTGCGGGAGTGCCTGGCGAAGCTGTACCCGCAGATCGCCACGGTTCGGTTGACGGATTACAAAGTACGCGTGCTCGATTCGCGCAAAGGCACGGCGGCGCGCGTGCGCGTGCTGATCGAGTGGAGCGACCACCGCCGGAGCTGGTCCACGGTGGGCGTCTCCGACAACGTCATCGAAGCCAGTTGGAAAGCCCTGGTAGACGCTATCCGCCTGGAACTGATGCGGTTGACGGAGCAGGACACATCGATTGAGAAGGCGGTGGAGGATTACTGCTGGGGGGTGTGAGGGCTGTCTCACCGCGCGCGCAACGCAGGCTCGCCGTCCTACACCAGAAGAGATCGATACCTGGACCGGTTCGGGCCGCGCGCAGGGCAGTGGCGCCGCGCTTGACACTTGCGCCGCGGACCCTTCCGCTTAAGGCGTATGGAAGTGCAGCTCACGCCCGACCAGGCAGCGTTAGTACGCCAAGCCATCGAGAGCGGACGGCTTCGGCGCGAGGAAGACGTGCTGAAGGAGGCGCTTTCCTTATGGGAGGATCGCGAGCGCACCCGTGCGGAGATTCTTGCCGCAGTCGATGATGCGGAAGATGCGGAAGCTTCCCTTAGCCGCGCCGTCGCGCAGGAATCCATGCGCGAGCTCGCCGGGGCGGTGAAACGGCGCGGTCGCGCCCGCCTTGCCGCCGAGCGACATACGCTCCTTTGAATGCTGCTCAAAGTGTGGCACACAGATGATACTGAAGCTGTCTGCGGCCCAATATCACGGGAAGGAATGTCCAAACTGTGGCAGCAGTTGGCATCCATTAGACGAGTACTGGCGCAGTTGGCAGCGATTCATCAGAAGGTCGTAACAGCAAGACTGAACCTCCGGTTTCGAGTCCCAACGAAGGCGGAACTGTAATGAAGACAGTCGTCCAATTTCACAGACAGGCTGAATTCTTGAGAGAAGCCAGCGGTTCTACTGACATCGAAAAGACGCTTTTAAAGGCACTCAGGGTGCTGAAGGTGTTCAACATTCCTCATTTCGTCTGCGGCGGGTTCGCCGTTCAGGAACACGGTTACCCACGGTTCACGGTTGACGTGGACATCATTGTGCCGGATGTCCAGTTCGCTCGTGAAAAGCTGTCCATGAACGGGTTCAAGGCTAACCCCGGCCCTAAGATGACTGTAACCGACCGGGAATCGAAAGTTGAGATTGACGTGCTTCCAGGCGACGGTAAGGTAGGTCCAGGGCCAGTCAGTTTCCCGATGCCGACGAAGGTTTCCGAAGAACGCCAAATCCTAACTCTCCGCGAACTGATTTCCCTTAAGTTGTCGAGCCACATGGGAAACCCGATTGACCGTGCCCAAGATCACGCCGATGCGATTAAGTTGATTCAGGTGAATCATCCGCCACGGGACTTCGGCATTGATGCGAAGGTGCAAGAAGCGTACCAAGCGTTGTGGGATCAGATTTACTTTAAAGGAAAGCAATGATGAACAACGAAAACATCGATTGGTCCCGCTTGGCCGCCTGCGTCCGGGCGCGGGCGGGTGAGTAAGCAAGTGGAATCCCCCGCCCCCCGGCCCCCGCGCCCATCTCACACCGGGCCCGACACAATATCCCTGTGACTTACCTTGGCCTTAAACCCCGCGGCCACCAGGTTCTTGCGGATCTGGTCGGCGATCATCACGGAGCGATGCTGCCCGCCGGTGCAGCCGAAGGCGATGGTCAGGTAACTCTTACCCTCGCGAATATAATGCGGCAGTAAGTAGGTTAGTAGCTCGGTGATGCGCTTGATGAATTCTACCGTTTGCGGGAAAGAGCGGATATAGCGCGCGACGCCCGGATTGCGCCCGGTGAGGTTCTTGAAGCGCGGAATGTAGTTGGGGTTGGGCAGAAAACGAACGTCGAAGACTAAGTCGCTGTCCGGCGGAATGCCCTTTCGGTAGCCGAAGCTGGTCACGTAGATCAGGATCTTGGATTCGTCGTCCTCGCCGCGGAAGCGCTCGCCGATGAATTCGCGCAGCTCATGGACGGTGAACTTGGAAGTATTGATCATAAGATCCGCCATGGCGCGGATGGGGGCGAGTTGGGCCCGCTCCGAGTGGATGCTCTTGGGAATCGACCGGCCGGCGCCCAGCGGGTGGGGCCTGCGCGTCTCGCTGAAGCGGCGGACAATGGCCGCGTCGTCGGCTTCGAGAAAGATCAGCTTGGCGTTCACGGAGTTGCGGATGCTGGAGAAAACCTCCGGAAGCCGTTTGAGGCCCTTGCCTTCGCGCACGTCCACCACCAGGGCGGCGGAGGTGATGCCGGGGTTGTCGCGGGTAAGCTCCGCGAACTTGGGAATCAGATCGACGGGCAGGTTGTCCACCGAATAGAAGCCCAGGTCCTCCAGCGCCCGGAGCACCGAGCCCTTGCCCGATCCGCTCAGGCCCGTGATGACCACCAACTCCGCCTTCTTTGCGGGCTGAGCCGGCTTCTTTACACGCTGCGCGGCCTTCTCTGCGGGCTTTCGAGCCGCCTTCTTTGCGGGCTCCTGGGCCGGCTTCCCGCTGGACCGGCCGGGCGAGGCAGGCGTCTTGGGCTTCATGTTTCGGCCGCTATGCTTCCACCATGTCGAAGTGGCCGTCGCGCCGGCGCACCAGCATCACCATGCGCTCGGTCTTGGCGTCCCGGTAGACCAGGTAGTCGCGGTTGTCGTCCATGGCGAGGACCGCTTCCTCCAGGGTCATCGGCTTCTTGTTCTTGTGGTTCTCCACATGGTAAATCAGGCGATCCGGCTCGGGCTCGGGCGCCGCCTTTTTCTTTTTTGCCACCTTCGGTTCCGGCGGTTCGATCACCGGGCGCGGCGCGCGCTTGTTGTCGCGCCACTTGGTGCGCGATTTCACCGCCTGCTTCTCCAGCTTCTCGGCCGCGGAGTGGATCGCTTCAAACAGATCGCTGCTGGAACCCAGCCCAACGAGCTGGTGGTTGAAATACCGGATGGTCGCTTCGGCGTGGTGCAGATGGCGCTCTAGCGACAGAACTACGTGCGCTTCGCATTCCCGTTTGCCGCTCAGCAGCTTTCCGATTTTCGCAAATCGGGCTTCCAGTTTCTTCAATTGAGCCGGAGCCAGTTCCACTTGTCTGCCGGTGTAAGTGATTTTCATGAGGTGCTCCCAGTTGAAACCGTTTGGCCGCTACTCGAAATTCCCCGCTTCATGCGCCAGCGCGCGTCAGTCGCGAACGCGCCGCTGGTGCGTGGAGGGAATTTTCATATCCTCCCGGTACTTCGCCACGGTGCGCCGGGTGACGTTGATTCCCTGGGTCTGCAGCATCGCGGTGATGTGCTCGTCGGTGAGGGGCTTGGTGCGGTCTTCGTCATCGATCATCTTCTTCACCATGCGTTTCAGGGTGAGCAGCGGCGTGGACCCGCCCGACGGCCCCTGCACCGCTTCCGAGAAGAAATACCGCAGCTCGAACACGCCCTGCGGCGTATGCACGTACTTGCTGGCCACGGCGCGGCTCACGGTGGACGGGTGCACACCCACCTCCTCGGCCACTTCCTTGATCATCATCGGCTTCAGAGCGTCCAGGCCGTAACTAAGAAACTCGATCTGGCGCCGCACAATGGCCTGGCAGACTTTCATAATGGTCTGCTTGCGCTGCTCGATGTTTTTCATGAGCTGGATGGCCGAGGTGTAACGCTCCCTCACATAGTCGCGCACCTCTTTGGTCTGCCCGTTGTCCCGTTCCAGCATCTTGCGGTACTGCGCATTCAAACGGAGCTGCGGCACGTCCTCATCGTTCATCTGGATGATATAGTCGTCGCCGTCCTTGGTGATGAATACGTCCGGCTCTACCACGCGCGCGCCAGCGCCCGAGTAGCGCAGGCCGGGACGCGGGTTCAGGTGCTGGATCATTTTGACCGCGATCTCAACGTGCTCCATGGGCCGGGCCAGCACCCGCGCGATCTCTTTATATTGCCGCGTCTCGACGAGGCGCAGATGGTTCGACACGATCTGCCACGCCACCCCGCCTTTGCCGTTGACGCTTTCGATCTCGAGCAGCAGGCATTCCCGCAGGTTGCGCGCGCCCACTCCCGCCGGGTCGAGCGATTGCACCACGCGCAGAGCTTCCTCCACATGCTCCATCTTGTGCTCGCCCACTTCGGCGATCTCCTGCAACGAGGCGGTCAGATAGCCGTCCTCGTCCAGGTTGCCAATGATGGATTCGGCCGCGTTGCGAACGTCGTCCGAGATCACGCTCACGCTCAATTGCGAGCGCAAATGGTCGCCCAGCGTAACGGGCGCCGAAAGGAACGTCTCGAAGGAGGGTTTCTCCACCGATTCCGAAGCGGGCGTGCGGTACCCCGGATCCAGGTAGTCGTCGAAGAACGAGCCAAAATCGATTTCGTCGAACGGGTCCGTGGCCGCGGGCGTCTCCAGGGCCGGGTCGCTGGCGGTGGGCACTTCCGGCTCCGACACCGCGGACGCGGTCTCTTCGGCATCCGGGAACAGATTGCCGTTGATGGCCACATCACCCACCGATCCTTCGAGCGAATTGGCGTCGTTCAGCACCGAGGCTTCCAGGAGCTGCTTGTCGGCGGGGTCGGCAATGTGCTCCTGCTCGGCCTCCAGCAGCGGCGTCAGCTCTTCGGGGGTGATTTCCTCGCCGGGCTCTTCGGTGGCTTCTTCAAGGACCGGGTTCTTGACGATCTCCTGGGTGATCATCTCCTTTAGTTCCAGCCGGTTAAGCTGGAGGACGGTGACCATCTGGACCAGGCCCGGAGTAAGAATCTGCTTTTGCGAGACCTTAAGCTGGAGTCTTGGCGAGAGCAGGCTCATCTGCCTCTTATGATATCACTGCAATAACGCATAATTGATCGCTAAGCGAACCGGGCGAGCAGTTTGGGTGCCGTTGGAAGCCGCGGGTAAGGCGGAACGCTGGGGAGGGCGCGCCACGGCGCTACAATCGGAGCTTGACCACCATGAACGGCAGCCTTTCCCGCACCGTCACGGAACAAATGGAGCGGTCCTCCTGGATCCGGCGCATGTTCGAGATCGGCATCCAGCTTCGCCGGGAACGCGGAGCGGAAAACGTCTTCGATTTCTCGCTGGGGAACCCCGAGGTGGAACCGCCCGCCGCGGTTCTGGAGGCTCTCGGGCAGGTGGTGGCCGAGAATCGGCCGCACGGCCACGGCTACATGCCCAACGCCGGATTCCCGGACGTGCGGGCGGCCATCGCGCGCCGCCTGGCGGAACGCACCTGCCTTCCGTTCGGCTTCGAAGATATCCTCATGACCTCGGGCGCCGCCGGAGCCATCAATACCGTTCTGAAGGCGGTGCTCGATCCGGGCGACGAAGCGATCGTGCTCAACCCGTACTTCCCGGAATACCGTTTCTACATTGAGAACCACGGCGGCCGCGTGGTCCTTGTGGAAACCGACCCGCATTTCCAGCCCGATATCGCGGCCATCGCCGCTGCTATCACGCCGCGCACCAAGGCGCTGATTCTCAACTCGCCCAACAATCCCACGGGCGCGGTGTACGGCGCCGAGGTGCTCGCCCAACTGGACCGCGTCATCCCCGAATCCATGCTGGTGATTGCCGACGAGCCGTACCGGCCGCTGACGTTCGACGGCGTGACGCCGCCCGAGACCCTGAGCATCCTGCGGCGCGCCGTGCTGGCGTGGAGCTGGTCGAAAGCCATGGCGATTGCCGGCGAACGCATTGGCTATCTGGCCATCTCGCCGCGGCTTCCGGAGGCGGCGGCGCTGCGCAACGCCTGCACCTTCGCGAGCCGCATCCTGGGCTACATCAACGCGCCGGCCATCTGGCAGTTGGTGGTGGGCCGCGTGCCCGACGCCACGGTGGACGTGGCCGCGTACCAGGCCAAGCGCGACCTGCTATGCGATGCGCTCGGCCGCATGGGCTACCACGCGCCCCGCCCGCAGGGCTCGTTCTACGTATTTCCCAAGACGCCGATTGCCGACGATCTGGCGTTCATCCGCCTGCTGCAAGCCGAAGGCATCCTGGCCGTACCCGGCACCGGATTCGGCCGCAGCGGCTACATGCGGCTCTCGCTGACCATCGCGATGGAAGACCTCAAGCGTTCCCTGCCAGGCTTCGAAAGGGCGCTGCGGCTAGCGCTAGCGACGCCCTGAACGCGAACCGGCGGCGCTCCAGGCTTTCGGAAAATCGTCTTCGACCCAAACGAATTGGCGCGGAGTTTCCGGAACCGTGACCCCGCGAGCGCGGCTGACTTGCAGGGTGGCATCTTCCGGTGGGACTCCGCGCGCCACCAGGATGGCCGATGCGATGAGTCCCGAGCGTCCGACTCCCTGGCGGCAGTGCACCACCACGTGCTCGCCTTGGGTCAAATCGCTGTCGAGTTCCTCAATCAGGCGCGTGGCCCTCTCATCGGACGACGGCACACTGCGGTCTTCGATTGGGAAGGAGACGAATGAAAGCCCGGCGTCCAGGGATGCTTCTTTCTCGCGTTCGAGACCTAGCGCCTCCTCTTCGTCCGGCGTCAGGAGCGACACGACCTTGGTGACGCCCGCAGTTCGCCAGCTCATTAGTTCGTCCTCCAGCCAGTCTCCTCCCCGTGGGCGCGCGGAATCGCCAGCCGCCCTGGCCACGGTCCGTCAATCCAATGCAGTTCGGTCAACATCCGACCCCTCCACGCGACATTCAGATTTCGAATTGGTCGGTGTCCGCTCCACTCAGGTAGCCAACTCCGGCAGCGATCTAGTGGAGCGGTCCCCCTGGACCGCGCGGGACGCCCCCGTCCCGCTGCCCAAAGCGGTTGCAGGGGCCTCGCAGGGTACCCCGCGCGGGCGCCCGCCCCACTGGCGCAGATGCGCGCACCAGATCGCCAGTCGCGAAGCGACATGTGCCTATTTGCCTCCAGTTTACGCTACCCTGATACGCGATGCCCCGTGACACTTTCTCCGCCGCCGAACGGGCGGTCTTCCGCCGGCTCGGCTCGCCGGAACGAATCCAGCGCTTCCTGGACGACCTGGCCTACAACAAGGAACCGGACGGCCCGACCTGCCGCTCGCCGCGGCGGGTGCTGCGCGACCGCACGGCCCAGTGCATGGAAGGCGCCCTGTTCGGCGCGGCCGCGCTGCGCGTGCTGGGCCATCCGCCCCTGCTGCTCGACCTGGAGGCGGTGCGCGACGACGATCACGTCCTGGCCATCTTCCGCCAGCGCGGCCACTGGGGGGCGGTAGCCAAGTCCAACTACACCGGACTGCGCTATCGCGAGCCGGTCTACCGGACCCTGCGCGAGCTGGCCATGTCGTATTTCGAGCACTATTTCAATCTGCGGAAAGAGAAGACCCTGCGCAACTACTCGCGCCCGGTGAACCTGCGCCGCTTCGATGAGATCGCCTGGATGACCACCGAGGAAGACCTCTGGCCGGTGCCGGAATACCTGTGCACCATCTCCCACACCGCCCTGCTGCCGCAACCGTTGGTGCGCCACCTGGGCCGCGTCGACCGCAGGCTCTTCGCCGCCGGGCTGGTGGGCAGAGCGGTGTAGGGTCGAATGGCGCCGCCCTGCCGCGCGGCGGAACCTGTACCGTCGAAATATCCCATATTGACACCAACTGGTTGGTGACGCAAACTAGTAGGCGTAATGGCGAATCGCACGGTGCTTCGCCTCGCGGCCTGCTGCCTCAGCGCCGCGGTGGCATCGGCTTGGTCCCAAGCCGTCCCCGATCAACCCAAAGCGCAGCCCGGCAAGTCCGCCGGCTCGCTGGCGGGAAAAGTAGTCAGCCAGACAACCGGGAATCCGCTCAAGAAGACCAACCTGCTGCTGCGCCCCACGGGCGACGGGAAAGCTCTTTCGGCGGAAACTGACGACCAGGGCGCTTTCTCCTTCCCCACCGTCGAGCCGGGACGCTACACGCTCATCGGAGACCGTGCGGGTTATGCCAAGCAGCCCTACGGCGCGCGCGGCAGTTCGTCCGCCGGAGCCGTCCTCACGTTGACGGCCGGCCAGGAGATGAAGGACCTGGTTTTCAAGCTCGTTCCCAACGCCGTGATCTCCGGCCGCGTGCTCGACGAGGATGGCGACCCCATGGGGAAGGCCGCCGTAATCGTGCTGCGCCCCGGTTACCAGCGCGGCAGGAAACAGTACACCGAAGCCGGCGAAGCCATGGTGGGCGCCACGGGCGAGTACAGCATCAGCGTGACTGCGGGGCATTATCTATTAGCCGCTGCTTCCATGGCGAGCCTGGCGGTGGGACTACAGGGGTCGAGCAGCCAGCCCCCGGCCGATGGGCCGGAGTCCACCTACGCTACCGTCTTCTACCCGAGATCGCCGGACGAGACCGGCGCGGCGCCGGTGGATGCCGCCGCGGGCGCGGACCTGCGCGGCATGGACATTACCATGACCAAGGTGAAGTCCTTCCGGGTGCGCGGCAAGCTGGCCGAGCCGCAACCCGGAAAAACCACCCTGGCGCTTCTCACGCCCAGAGGGTCCTCGGCCGCGAGTGCGCTGGCGCTCAAGATGGTGCGCGTCGAGCCGGACGGCACTTTCGAATTCGCCGGTGTGACCCCCGGGCAATGGCTGCTGCGCACGGCCGGCGAGACGGGCGCCAGCGCAGCCTTGCAGGTGGTCACGGTGGAGGACCGGCACATCTCGGGCGTCGTGGTGCCGTTCGCTCCCATGGGTGAAGTTTCCGGCGTCATCACGGTGGAGGGGAAGGACCCCGTCAGCCTGAAGGGTATTCAGGTAACGCTCGACGGGGTGGAAGCCGGCAAAATCGGCGGCCAGGCGCAGGCCGGTGAAGACGGCAAGTTCACCGTCAAGAGCCTGATGCCCGACCGGTACCAGGTGCGCATCTCCAACGCTCCCGCCAACGTGTATCTGAAATCCGTCCGCTACGGCAACCAGGACGCCACCGACGACGGCGCCGATATGACCGGCGGCATTTCCGGTTCGCTGGAGGTCGTGGTCAACCCCAATGGCGCGGAGATTGATGGCGTTGTCGCCGGCGACGATGGTAAGCCGATGCCCGGTGTCACCGTAGCCCTGATCCCCAATTCGCGCCGCTACCTGCTGTTCCGCAGCGACGCCACCGACCAGACCGGGGCGGTTCGTTTTCAGGGCGTGCCTCCCGGCGAGTACAAGCTGCTGGCGTGGGAGGATGTGGTCTCCGGCGCCTGGTGCGACCCCGAATTCCTGAAGCCGTTCGAAAGCCAGGCGGAAGCCGTGACCGTCCAGGAGAACGGCCGCAAGAGCGTCACGCTCAAAGCCATCCCGGCGGAGACGAAGCGATGACCAACCCGACCGATCAGGAAGTGATTCGCGAGTTCGCCGACCGGCCGCGGCGGTATCGGTATGCCGGCGGACAGATCGAATTGTATTGGGGGCTATGGATGCTGGGGATGTCGTTGCTGGCCGGCGCCAGCCGTTTAGCGTCCAAGTCGTGGCGGCCTGCATTTGTGGTGGCCATCGTGGCATGGCAGGTGCTCCTGTGGATTGGCATGAGAGCCGTCCGGCGCAGGGTTATCGACCGGCGAACGGGCTATGTGCAGTACCGTCGGCGCCGGCCTTCCAGGCGCCTGGACTATTTCCTCTTTGTCGCGGCGATAGCGGGGCTCAGCTTCCTGTTCAATTGGTACGGCCGAATCTTCTCGTCCACGGCGTTCATAGCCGCCGGCAACGCGGCCCTGTACGCCTGGGTCTCCCGGCTGGACCGCCCGTGGAAATGGGCGATCCTGCTCGCCATGGCCGCCGGCCCACTCATCTTGCAGGGTTCGGGAGTGGACTTTCACAAGCAGCCGCTGCCGTGGATCGCGCTCCTCGGGCTGCTGTGGACAATCGGCGGTGCGGTGACGTTCTGCCTGTATCTCCGCGGCTCACGGGCACTGGGCGAGACGACGCGGTGACGAACATGAGCGAGCAAGTCGAACAGAAAATCATACGGGACTATGCGGACCGGCCGCGGCGTTATCTGAATGCCGGCGGGTTGCTGGAGTTGTATTGGGGCCTCTGGATGCTGGGGGCGTCCCTGCTGGTAGTTGTCGGCCGGTCGGCGCCAAGGGCATGGCATGGGGCGTTTGTGATCGGCCTGGTGGCATGGCCGGCGCTCGTGGGGATTGGCATGAGAGCCGTCCGCCGCTCGGTGATCTACCCGCGCACGGGCTCTGTACAGTACCTGCGGCCCCCCCTAAAGCCCCGGGAGTATCTCGCGGCTGTCGCGGCGATAGCGGGGTTCAGCTTTCTATTCGCGTGGTATGGCCGATTGTTCCTATTAGCGGCGGTTATTACCATCTTCCTCACGGCCATGTATGCCGCGCTTTCCCGGCTGGACCGGATCTGGAAATGGGCGATCCTGCTCGCCATGGCCGCGAGCCCGCTGATTCCGCGGTGGGCAGCGCCGATGGCTTGGATCGGGCTCCTCGGGCTGCTGTGGACTACCAGCGGCGCGGTGACGTTCTGGCAGTATCTACGCGGGTCACGGGCACTGAAAGAGGACCAGCAATGACGATAGACGAACTCAAGAATCGGCCTAAGTTCTACTACAACATCGACGGTGTGGCCGAGTTAGGTATGGGTTTCATGATGCTGGGTTGGGGACTGATCG
>Ga0265316_10000626_pt1 | contig 39371 bp, 41 predicted proteins | sample 4522metaG_FD_202092 | JGI IMG/M metagenome (GOLD analysis project Ga0265316, IMG submission 202092) | Rhizosphere microbial communities from Carex aquatilis grown in University of Washington, Seatle, WA, United States - 4-5-22 metaG | ecosystem: Host-associated > Plants > Roots > Rhizosphere >... | reverse complement strand
CAATAACCGTCTGCCGAACGGTTTAGTATCCTCCTCTTAAATTATAACAGTTTGAAAGCCGCTAAACGCGGCTTTGGGTGGGGATAACTATAATAAAAAGTGGAATTTTCTTATTTAAAAAAATACCGGATAAAAATTCAAAAATTATCTTAATCCGACCTCGAAAAAGCCCAAATGGCCAGTTCGGTCATTATTATCCCAAAAACTAAAATCACTAGAATGTCCCCGAAAACTCCCAAAAAAATTATCGACTGGCCGAAAATATCTATGCCCACGGTAATCTGGGAAAAATGCAAAACCGTCTGCCGCAAAGCGTCTACGGCGTAAGTAAACGGATTAATCCGCACCAAAAAATTCATCCAAAAAGGCAGATTCTTCAAAGGAAAATAAGCGCCGCTCAAAAGCGCCATCGGCGCAATTAAAGAATAGCTGACCATCTGATGGGCCTCTGTGGTCCGCACCAAACAGCCGATTAAAATTCCGAAAGCTGTCAGAGCTAAAGCGATTAAAAGCATTAAAAGCCAAAGTTTCAAAAAAATAAAAAAAGTGATATGCAGCCCGATAAAAGGAGCAATCGCCAGTAAAATTGAGCTTTGAATCATCGCAATGGTCGCTCCCCCCAAAATCTTTCCGAGCGCAATAACCGTCCGGCTTACCGGCGCTATCAAAACTTCTTTCAGGAAACCGAATTCCCTGTCCCAAATGACAGAAACTCCGGAGAAAATAGACACAAAAAAAACCGACAGCCCCAGAACTCCCGGAAAAAGAAATTGCATAAAATCCGTTTGCGGTCCGAAAATATTACCGGCCGCGTTCCCGACAATAGAAGAAAGCCCACTGCCAAAAATCAAAAAACCCAAAGGCATCATTACCGAAGCCACCACCCTCACCCTGTCCCGCCAGTAATTCAAAAACTCGCGGTACCAGAGAACATAAATCGATTTTAAAGTATGGGAAAAAATCATTTAATTATTTTAATTTCTTAAAATGCGTTAATAAAATCGGCGCTAGTGTTTTTTATTTAATATTTGCCGGCGCTGGCTTTCTTGTTTCATTTTGTCTTTTCCTGTTGCCACTTCTTCGCGAATCTGCCAGCCGGTCAAAGCCAAAAAAACATCATCCAAGGTTAAGTGCGAACCCCCGGCTTTCATTTTCAAATTCGCCACTGTGTCCAAAGCAATCAATTTTCCGTTATCAACCACGCCCACCCGGTCAGCCATTTCCGCCTCATCCATGTAATGCGTCGTCAAAAAAATTGTTATTTTCTCTTTTTTCCTTAGCTCATGAATATAATCCCAGATGTGCCTGCGGGTCTGCGGGTCTAAGCCCGTCGTCGGCTCGTCCAAAAACAAAACCCTTGGCCGGTGAATCAATCCTCGCGCTATTTCCAGCCGCCGCTTCATTCCGCCGGAAAAAGTTTTTACCAAATCATCTTTTCGCCCCAAAAGCCCCACCGTGTTCAAAACTTCTTCCATTCTAGGATTCTGCTCTTTCGTCGGAACATCATATAAAATACTATGAAATTTTAAATTTTCCCAAGCCGTCAAATTTTCATCAAGGCTTTGCTCCTGAAAAACCACACCGATTGAGCCTCTAACTCCAGCCGGATTTTTAGTAACATCAAATCCGTTCACCAAAACCTGCCCCGAAGTTAAAGACAACAAAGTGCAAATAATTTTCATTGTCGTTGTTTTTCCGGCGCCGTTCGGCCCGAGAAATCCGAAAAATTCCCCTTCCTTAACAGAAAAAGAGATGCCGTCAACGGCTTTCAGCTTTCCATAATTTTTAACGAGATTTTTTATCTCAATTATGTCTTTAGTGTTTTCCATCTTTTTAAAACGATTTATTAATTATAGCACTTACCGGACAATTTACTTAAAAATAAATTGACAATAACTCTATTATTTGGTATTCTAAAAACATTGGTAAGTCAGACGATAGCTCTGTTAATGCCTTCGGGCCAACAACGGGGAGGAAAGTCCGGACACCTAGCAAAAAATAGTGGTTAACGGCCACCGGGCGAAAGCCTAGAGGTGCGAACAGCGACGCCGCAGCTGAAAAGTTTGCGGCATCCCGAGTAAAATCGGGATGAACTCAATGGCAACATTGGGAGTGAAACGGCCAAATCCTTATCGGGTGCAAAGTCGTGCTTCAACGCAAGTTGGAGAGTGCTGCTAGAGCCTGCGAGCAATCAAAGGCCCAGATAAATTATCGTCAAATACAGAATCCGGCTTACGACTTGCCAATAAAAATACTCCGCGCCATAAAGCGCGGTATATTTTTTTATCTATGAAATCCCAAATCCGCCGGATTATCATCCCCTGATATCCGCCCTATTCTTCCCCCGTCTTTTTCAAATTTTTCCCGCAAGATAGAAACTTCTTTAACCAGCTTCATTGTTTCTTCCGAAACATTTTTTGTCCGCGCAAAACCTTTTGACCAGTAATTTATCACCAGCTTGCTGTCGCCGAAAATCTTTTTAACCTTTGTTCTGTCGGCTATCTTCAAGGCCAGGGAAACAGCCAAAAGCTCTCCGTAATTATTGGTTTTTCTGCCCGGAACATGATATTTTCCGAATTTATTAAGTTGATTTTTTGGTATGATTTCCGTTAATAAATTATTGCCTTTTTCGTCGGTCACGCTTGCCTCAACATCGCCTCTTCCGGTTCCGGAATCAAAATAAATTCCCGGCTCCATCGCTTTTTTTAAAGAATAATCCGCGCCAGCCGCCAGCCAATCTTCGGCTTCTTTTTTGGTTTTAAAACCTTTATATTTGGCGTTTGGTTTTCCGGAAACAATTTTCCGGCATTCTTCCCAATTATCGGTGATGCCGATTTTTCCTTCCGCAGAAATATTATAAGCAAAATATTTTTTTATTTTCATAAAAAATTTATTCTTATTTTTTTAATTCACAATATTTTTCCATGCATTGTTCTATTTTTTCCAAATTCTCAACCGGCGCCTTAAAACCGGCGGCCTGCGGATGTCCTCCGGAATTATCAAATAAATTCGCCGGGCAACTCCTCAAAGCTTTCACAAGGTCAAATCCCGGCATTGCCCTGCCGGAAGCTTTTATCTTATCACCCGACCGGCCGTAAACAAAAACCGGGCGTTTCAATTTCCGGATAAAATCATCCGCCACCCTTCCGTTTATCCCCGACTGCGGCCAATCAAATTTATTTTCAACAAAAATAACTCCCGGCAACGGCTTAAAAGAAAATTTAGGTATATTGTCTTTATAAACTGCTTTGATTGTTTTTTCTGCTTGCCGGTAATTCTGATAAATGCTGTTTACTAAATTGCGAATTTCTTTTTTATCAGCAATCGTCATCAATCTGAATAAATTATTTTCTTCATTCGCGCCACTGGGAAAATCTATCCGGTCAACTAACTTATGAAAATTTTCTGTGGTCAATTTTTTCCCGCCAGATGGAGGATTTATTTTTCTAGACAAAGTTAAAAGCGCCGGCCTATAACCGCCATTTATCCTTTTAACACCTCCGGAAATTATTTTTTTATTTTCTTCGGTTAAGCTTATTTTGTCGGCTACTGTCGCCACCGCCGCCAAATCCAAAAATTTTTCAATTTCTTCCTTTGGTTTCTTGGCCTCTTTATACAGCACCTTAACCAGCTCAAAAACTACTCCTGTCCCCGCTCTGGTTTTCAAAGGCCAGTTTGCAACAATGGCTTTGGGCAAAACTTTCGGCGGCTGATGATGGTCAAGTACAATAAAATCAATTCCTTTTTGACGGGCGAATTTAACTTCCTTGCAAGCCGAAATTCCGAAATCAACTGAAACAATAAGATTTATTCCTTGCCTGGAAAATCTTTTTATCGCTTCTTCGCCTTTGTTGTAAATCCCATTGCGTCCGGAAATAGAAATTGAAACATTTTGAAAACCCAGGTCTTTTAATGCCTCTAAAGCGATTAAAGTTCCCGAAATTCCGTCGGCATCATAGTCGCCCCAGATAACGATTTTTTCGTTTCTTTTTTTTGCTGACCATAAACGCTCCGCCGCCTTTTTGATGTTTTTTTTAAAAATATCGGACATAAAATTATTCTTCTAGTGCCGCTATTCCCGGCAATTTCTTCCCCGCTAAATAGTCCAGCATCGCTCCGCCTCCGGTTGATAAAAATAAGTTTTTATTTTTCGCCATAAGCCGCAGTTTGCCCGCTGTCAGGTCCAGCGAAGTTATTGTTTCCCCTCCGCCAATGACAACTTTTGCTTTTTTATTTTTCAATACCGCTTTAGAAATTTCTTCCGTTCCCGCGGCAAAATCTTTTTTCTCAAACAATCCCATCGGCCCGTTCCAGATTATGGTTCCAGCTCGCTTAATAATTTCGCCGTATCTTCTAACGGTTTCCTTCCCGATATCCAAAATCCTTTTTCCGCTAATAACCGTATCCACCGGTAAAATAACCTTTCGGCCCATCTCGCCCATTATTTTCTCGTCTATCGGCGTTTTTTCGTAAAACGAATCCCCCACCGGCAATCCTTGGCTGACAAAAAAAGTATTAGCCATTGCTCCGCCTATTAAAAAATAATCGGCTTTTTCCCAAAAATTATTTATTAAGCCGATTTTATCGGAAATCTTCGCACCGCCGAGAATAATCGCCAAAGGTTTTTTGCATTCTTTCGTCACGCCATCAAGATTTTCGATTTCTTTTTCCAGAAGCAAACCGCAGTAGCTCGGCAAGAATTTCGTTATTGCCGCCACTGAAGCATTTTCCCGGTGGCTAACCGCAAAAGCGTCGTTTATGTATATTTCGCCCAAAGACGCCAGAAATCCGGCAAATTTATCATCGTTCTTTTCTTCTTCGGCGAAAAACCGCAGATTATCCAAAAGAATAATTTCATCTCCGGAATCGACAATCTTATTTTTTAAATCGCCTTTTTGCCAATCCGAAAATTCGGCACAATCAACAAAATGAACCGGCTTTTTTGTTAATTTAGAAATAATTTCCGCGAACGGTTTCAGGGAGTAGCTATCGGTTGTCGGTTGTTGGCTATTGGTTTTAATTGGCCTACCACGGTGGCTTAAAAAAACTATTCTTGCTCCGCTATCAATCAAAAATTTTATCGTCGGCAAAATCGCCTGAATACGAAACGATTCTTTTTCTGGAGTCTCAATATTTAAATCCACTCTCAAAAGGCAGGTTTTATTTTTGAGCTGATTCGGTTTTAGCTGTCTTAAATACTTCATTAATAAGCTTTTGAAATTCTTTTGCCTTAATACTTGCACCGCCGACCAGAGCGCCGTCAATTTCCGGATATTTCACATAAGCGGCAACATTCTCCGAATTAACCGAACCGCCGTATAAAACTTTTATGTCTTTATCGGAAGAATGGCCTAAATTCAAACTAAGAACTTCTTTTATAAATTTTATCATTTCCAAAGCTTCTTCCGGTTTGCAATAATTTCCCGTGCCAATCGCCCAGACCGGCTCATAAGCGACAATCAAACTTCCGCCTTTATGAATTTTAAAATCTTTCAAATTTTTACGAAGCTGTTCTTGAACCACATTTTTTTGAATTCCTTTCTGCCTTTGCTGAAGAGTTTCTCCTACGCATAAAACCGGAATCAATTTATTTTCGGAAATCAAATTCACTTTCTTGCAAATCATCTCATCACTTTCCCTTAAATAGTTCCGCCTTTCCGAATGGCCTGCAATAACATATTCCGCCCCCAAATCCTTGAGCATTAACGGAGAAATTTCGCCGGTATAAGCCCCGATTTTTTCCCAGAAACAATTCTGCGCTCCGAATTTAATTTTTAACTTTAAGCTTTTTGCTTTTGCCAACAACGATTCCAGATAAATAAACGGCGGCGCAATCACCAAATCCAAACCCTCCTGCTTCTTGTTCCCGTTGAGCCAAACGCGCTTGAAAAGCGCCTCCGCTTCCTTGGCGCTTTCCGGATTCATTTTCCAATTGGCGATAATTATTTTTTTCATTTATTTTATTATATCTGCTATATGATTTTTAAGATATTCCGCCGCTTTTTCCGGTTCGATGGTGGAAATCTCCATTTTGGTTCCCACTTCAAAACCCGCCGGAATCGCAGTGTGCGGCAAAATTGTAAAATGCCAGTGGTAATAACCGTAATCGGTTTTATCGTCGCAAGGCGCAGTGTGCAAATAAAAATTAAAAGCCGGATCGCCCAAACCGCCATAAAGCGCCCGCAAAGCGTTTAAAAATGCCTCGACTAGATACGTCTTTTCTTCTTCGGTTATTTTTTCAAAATTACTCAGGTGTTTTTTTGGCGTGACAATCATTTCAAACGCCGTTTTTGAAGCAAACGGGCAGATAACCAAAAATTCTTTATTTTCAAAAACTATTCTTTTTTTCGCTTTCATTTCCCATTTGCTCATCCGGCAATAGATGCATTCTTTGTTGGTATCGTTAAAACCCTTGGCATTGCAAAGAGAATTATTCAAATCCGCGTCAACCAAAGGAGTGGTAATAATCTGGGAATGTGGGTGAGAAACCGAAGCTCCGGCCTCCCATCCATGATTATGAAATATAGAAATATGATTTACGAATTTTTTATTCTTTAATTCTAAATAACGTTCCTGATAAACATCAATAACTTCTTTAAATTCCTGGTCTGAAAATTCCGCCAATTGCTTATTATGGTCTTTGGTCACTACCACCTCATGAAAACCGACGGCGTCCATTTTTTGATATAAATTTCCTTCGGTGCGTTTGTTCAAACTTTTCCCCTGGCTGAAAGCCGGGTATTTATTCGGAAAAACAACGGTCGTCCAATTTTCCGGAAATTTATCGCCTGGCTTAAAATCAACTTTCTTGCCATTCGCAAAAAAAAGAACCGGAGTCTGCTGATTTTTTATATCATGGAAAGGGCACTGGCTTTCGGGAATCGCTTCCTGCCGGTTCTTTTCTTTCTTAAAAGTTTCCGGCCGCTTGCCACGTCCGGTGGCAATCACCACCCAATCCATGGAAACCAAATCAAAACGGAGTTCTGAAGGAAATTTTTCTTTCAATTCTTCCATATTAAGATTTATATCCGCCGAACCACATCCACCAGCGTATTTTAAAAACTTCCAAGAGGAACGAAAAATAGGAAGTCAGCTTCACTTTGGAATTAATATCGTTCGCCCAAACCACTGGAATCTCTTTTATTTTATAGCCCATTTTTTTGCCTAAAGCTAAAGCTTCCACGTCAAAAGCCCAGCGTTTGGTTTTAACCATTTTAAAAATTTTTTCGGCAGCTTCCGCGGAAAAACATTTAAATCCACATTGCGTGTCCCACAAGCCCGGCAAAAGCAAAATCTGGATAACTAAATTTCCAACATTGCCTAAAATACGTTTATAAAACGGCTGCGGCGGCACCAATTTTGCGCCTTTCACGTCCCGCGAACCGATAATTATCTGGTACTCCGGAAAATAAGAAATCATCTTACCCACCTGGTCCACCGAAGTCGCGTTATCGGCATCCATAAAAAGCCGCCACTGGCCTTTCGCTTCTAACATCCCCTGTCTGACTACCCAGCCCTTGCCGTGATTCTCTTTGTTTTCTACAAGCCGCAAATTTTTTACGATATGCGAAAATCTTTTTACCACCTCCGCCGTGGAATCTTTGGAACCATCATCAACAACAATAATTTCATAACTGTAATCCACCGCGGCCAAACGCTTGTTCACATCGGTCAAAGTCAGCGGCAAACGTTTCTCTTCGTTGTAAGCCGGAATAATAACCGATAAAAATATATTTTTTTGTTCAGCCATAAATTTATTTTTTCTTAAAAATTATCAAACGATAACTGAAAAAATTCCACAAAAAAGAAAACGCAATCGCTGAAAGCGCCGAAAGATTAGCCCAGACAATCGGACTGATGCCGCCTAATGGCCCGATAACATTATTCATGAAAGTAGCTACGCCGCTATTTATCAACAAGCCGACAAAAGTGACCAGAAGGAAACCGGAAAATTCCGTCGCGTTAGCGGAAGTCTGGCTCTGGAAAGACCAAAATTTATTCCAAAAATAGCTATTAGTCACAGAAACCAAAAACGACATTACCGTAAACACAACATAATAAATGCCATTAGTTATGCCTGTTAAACTCATCATCAAATTTAAAACCGCAAACCCCAAAAAAGTATTTAAAACTCCCACCGCGCAAAATTTTCCAAACTGGCGCAAACCCGGCCGGGAACCGGCCAAAAAAAAGATAAAAGCTAATAATAAAGGGGCAAAAACCGAAAATCCGATAACCGACGCCGCGATAATAACCGGAGTAATTTTAAGACTACGAGCAACATTGGCGATAGTCGGCAAAATCAGCCAACCCACCAAAAAACCGATTATGGCGACCAGATAAAAATCTTTTTTATATGTTCTTATGAATTCTTTCATAAATTTCCATTTCTACTTTCTGCCGATTCTGATTATAAACTATCCGGCTCACTTTTTTAACCTCTTCGGCCAAAACCAAATCGGCTGCCGGCGGCAGCAAAATTCTGATGTTAAAAGGTTGCGACAAACCTTCTTTTATTAATATACGGGCATAAGCGTTAAAATTATCCACATTCATAAAATCGTTTACCGAAAAATCCGGCTCAAACTTATCAATCAAAATTTTCGCGTCATCAAGCCCTGTCCGGAAAACAATAATTGAACCGAAATTATTAATTAAATTTGTTAGTGCCGGAGATAACTCATTAATTGAACGGTGCGCCATGTTGAGAATCAAACCGTATTTAGAAGCCGACGCCAGAAGAATAGCCAACGAATCAGTAATGTAATTATGGAATTCATCCAGATAAAAATAAAAAGGCCGCCGCTGTTCTTCCGGCTGGTCCATACGCGAAAATGCCGCCAAAGCTATTTTTTCCGCGAATATCGTTCCCAAAAGATTGGCGTTGGAATCCCCTAACCTGCTCTTGGACAAATTAACCAAAATTATTTTCCCGTCGTCTATCGCTTTTCGGAAATTAAAAGCCGAACGTGTTTGACCGATTATCGGCCGGATATAATCATTGGCGATAAAATTATTAAATCTGGAAGTTATAAAGGGAAGGATATCGTGTAGCCCGATTTCATTTTTGAAAAATTTAACTAATTCCGCATTGCCGGACTGTTCAATTTTTTTATGGCGGAAAACATAATCGGTAAAAATTCTGGGAATATCCAACAAAGTTGCCGGGTTTGCCGGATTACCCGAAAGCAAAAGCTGGATGCTGTTTTTTAAATACCGGTCAAATGCCGGAGGAGAAGATTGTCCGGAAAAAATTTTCTGGAAAAGAGATGTCGTCTCTTCAACAATAAAATCTTTCTCTTCTGGGGTGCCCGATCTCAATTCCAAAAGGTTTAAACCAAAAGGATTTTCTATATCCGTCGGGTCAAAATAAATCACATCGCTTTTCCTCTCTTCGGGAATGTTTCCGAGAACTCCTTTTATAATATCTCCTTCCGGGTCAACAATCGCCACGCCTTTTCCTTGTTTTATGTCAGCAATTGCCAGATTAATTATTGACGTTGATTTTCCTGTGCCCGGCTGGCCAAGAATCTCCAGATGATAATTTCTATCCGGATAATCAAGATTAATCGGCTGGACTTGGCCCCGGAAAATATTCTCGCCTATTACCACTCCGCGTTTTGAAAGTCCGGCTGGTGGTTTCACTTCTTTTGACTTTAACCATTTTATTCTTGGAAACGCCCCTGAACTAATCGGAAAATGAAAAATACTGGCCAGTTCTTCGCTGTTTAAAATCATTGTTTCCTGTTCGTCAAATTGCCTGAAAGCAAAACCGAAATAAAAATCTTTAATGTTCTTCGGCTTAATAACCTTCAGTTCGTTTTCGCGAATGTCGGAAAACTGCGAAAAGCTGTCAATAAAATTGCCCAAAATTTCTTTCAGCCGGAATTGGCTCGGCGCCGAAGCCACCAGCCTCAGGTTTACCTTAAACAAAGGTTTTGACAGCTTCTCTTTGTTAGCGATTTTCCGCCGCGCCGCTTTATCGGCCGGCCTCAAAACTATTTGCAAAGCCGCTCCCTCGCCTATCTCCTCCAACTGAGCCAAAACCGCCAGAATCGGAGCGAAAGTGTCGGCGCTGGCTTTCTCGTAAGTTTTTATCGGCAGCGAAAATTCATGGCTTAACTTCAAGTAAACCCCGTCGTTAAAACCTTGGTGGTTAAAAATATCATAATCTTCAACAATGTTTGCCTGAACTTCCGGCCACAAAACATGGATTTGCTCTCCGACAAAATTAACTGTCTTTTCGTCGCCGGCCAAATAGAAATGAATTTCTTCGCCGACGTGGTGAACGGCGGTTTCAAAAACGACTTTCCGATCAAAATGGCTTAATAAATTAAAAAATCTCTCGGAAATTTTTATTTCGTCTTTAAAATTTTTTCCCGCGCCTTCGCTTTTAGGGAATTTAAACAAAAGCAGCGAATGCCGGCTAAAAGAAGAATCGCCGCCGACCATCTGCCAGCTAGCAAATCTAAGTTTTGAAAAAAGCCAGACAATAATTAAAAGTAAAATTAATAGGACGAAAAAAAAGAAATAAACCATAATTTCAATATCAAATTACCGCAATTTATTATTCTCATAAGCGCGTTCGTAGCACGCTATTCGTATACTTTATTTTAACATAAAGCTAACGCTGAAAAAAACAAAAACCAACATAGCGCAAGATATTGGTTTTTAAAGTATTTAAGTCGTTGCCGGTTATTATTTATAAGTTGCCGAGCGCCTTATCAGCCGCGGCCACTTCCGCCTCCTGCTTGGACGGGCCTTTTCCTTCGGCTAATAATTTGTCGCCGACATAAACGCCCACCCGGAATATTTTTTGGTGGTCCGGCCCTGTTTCTTCCAAAACTTTATAAGTCGGGGTTTCTTTGAATTTTTCCTGAACCTTTTCCTGAAGAAAACTTTTCGGGTCGCGGTAAAGCTGTTTTCTCTCAATCTCATCAAGATGCGACAACACAAATTTAATAACAAATTTCTCGCTTGTCTTGTAGCCCCGGTCAAGATAAATCGCCGCCAAAAATGCCTCAAAAGCGTCGGCCAAAATAGACTCGCGCCCCTTGCCCGTGTCTTTGGTTTCGCCTTTTGAAAGCAAAATGTAATTTTCCAGTTCAATTTCTTTAGCCACTGTCGCCAGCATCTGATAATTAATCAACGCCGCCCGCAAAACCGTCAGCCGCCCCTCGGATTCGTTGGGATATTTTTTATAAAGAAACTCGGAAGTTATTAGCTCCAGAACCGAATCGCCCAAAAATTCCAACCGTTCATTGTGTTTCCCCCAGCCCGGGTTCTCGTTTAAATAAGAACGGTGCGTTAAAGATTCTTTTAATAGCTCCTGGTTTTTAAATTTTACCCCTACCTTCTTTTCTAGTTTTGATAAGTCCATATGAATAAAGCCGCTAACGGCTGATAGTTCAAAAAATTATTGTCTCTCCGCTTCCGCTTTTTTCGCTTTCTCCATCTGTTTATAAACCGTTCCCAAAACGCCGTTGATAAATTTTCCCGAATTCGGTCCGCCGAAATTTTTCGCTATTTCAATCGCTTCGTTAATCGCCACTTTGTCCGGCACTTCTTTTTTGTCGGCGTAAAGCAATTCATAAAGCCCAATTCTTAAAGCGTTGCGGTCAATAATGGAAATCTGGCTCAAAGGCCATTCCGGCGCCGCGCTTTCAATTATTTTGTCCAGCTCTTCGCGGTGGTCAATGACGCCCTGCGTTAAACGCCACACAAACTCCGGCTCATCAAGTCCCGGCCCGAATTCTTTTAAGTTGCGTTCAATAATCGCTATCAGGTCGCCTTTTTGGTGATAAAAATCCCACTCGTAAAGCGATTGTAAAACTATCGAGCGGGCTAATTGTCGTGATGCCATATGCCCCAATTATATAAATTTTTAATCAGAAACGCAAAAATCCCTACGACAGATAAATCCGTAGAGATTTTCTATTTTATAACCAATATCCTCTTATTATAAGCCCCGTGCTATTTTTTCCCGCATTGCGGACAAACGCGATGAGACAGTTTCGGCCCTCCGCAATTCGGACAAACCGCAAATCTGCCTTTCTTTAAAAAAAGCTGTGAGCGTCTCCGCCCTACCTTTGATTTTGAATGATGTTTAGTTGGTACGCCACCCATGTTTTTATATTATTATTTTATAAATTCGTTTAACTCTATTATATTGTATTTCCCAAAAAGGTCAAATTTAAATAAAAAAGCCCAAAGAAATTACTCTCTGGGCTTAAATGCTGATTTTCGGACCATCTTTAAAAGATAGTCAATCATGATATTTCTTCTTTCACGGCCTGCAATCGACCCATCGCCCGGTCAATATCCGCTATGTATTCTTTACACAAGGAATCTTCGAATTCTTTAATAAGCTGTTTATTTTTATTTCTTATCTGCTGACAACTTACCTGAGGAAATTCTTTCTTTATATAATTATTCACGCCCTCGGTGATAAATTTTTTAACCTGGCATTTCCTCTTCTTCAAGGCGGCTATTTTCGAATCAATTTTCTTGACATCGCTAATAAAATCGCCAACTTTCATCTTTCACCTCCTATATCAAACAGCTCTTTGAAATCAAGATACACAATCCTGCCCGAATTCGCGTCCACAAACATAAAATCCTCGGCTTCTCTGGTTGCTCCTATAAACCTTAAAATTCTTTCCCCTGTCTCGTAATATTTGCCGAAAAAAAGATTAAGCTCGGCTGCTTTCGCGTTTTCCGTGTAATAAATATAAACGCTTGTTTTCATTTTCACCCCCGTATTAATTTTTTAAATTGCTTTTTATTCTGAAATTTAACCCAACAATAAATCGCCTTCCCACAAAAGTCAAATAAAAAAAGCCCAAAGAAATTTTCTTTGGGCTTAAATTGCCGGGCTTAAATTTTCTGTAATTCTTGTCTGTCTTTTTTTATCTTTTCCTTTTTGGGAAAACTTCCAGGTGTTTGCCGAAACTTTCCGCGAACTATCACTAGATTATTTCCTTCTCCCTCTCCGTAAGAATGCCACTCGCAGCCGCATTCTTCGCAAACCCTGCGGAAATCTCCTTTAATATTTTTGCCGCTGCATTTAGGACATTCCATTTTTCGCTCCTTTCTTAGAAATTTCTTCCCGGATTATTCTTTTATTTTTTCCGTTTGTTCCTCCGATTTAATTTCTTTTATCAATTTTTCTATTTCTCTCGGTCCGAGTAGTTCTTCTTCCGGAATCGTAAAACCGCATCCCTTTCCTAAACAAGACCAAGCGTCAGGTTTACGGCTCCCGAATTCCATATTATTTCCGCAATTGGGTTTTGGACACCGAACAAAATAATCTGTAGTGTATCTTTCTTTTTTTCGAAATATTGTCAATCAGCAATTTTAATTGATTTTTATATTTCATTTTTTATCCCTCCTTATTAATTTGTTAAGTTGCAATTTATATAACTTCAAGAAGTATAACATTTTAAAAAATAAAAAAATCTCTCGCAAAATTTTTTATGATAAAATATTTTTATTAGGCGTCGTGTTTGTTGGCAAAAATAAAAAATTTTTATTTTTTAACGGATAAATTTAACAAAAAATCAAACAAACCCTGAAAAAGCATGGGGTTTAACTTTTCAAATAAAAGAATTATGATATTGATAATTAAATGAGATTCATCCATTTACATACTCACTCCCACTATTCCCTGCTCGACGGTTTGGCAAAAATCGACGAACTCATTGACCGCGCCAAAGAACTTGGAATGGACGCTCTGGCCTTAACCGACCACGGCAACATGTATGGTGCCATTGAGTTCTATCAGAAAGCCAGAAAAGCCGGAATTAAACCTATCCTTGGGGTCGAAGCTTATCTTGCTGGCAACAGCCGCTTTGATAAAAGAAACCGCATCGACGACCGCCCCTACCACTTGGTTCTTCTGGCTAAAAATAAAGCCGGTTGGCTCAACTTGCTTCAGCTTGTCACCAAATCCAATCTTGAAGGATTTTATTACAAGCCAAGAATTGATAAAGAAATTCTCCGCCAGCACAGCGAAGGCATTATCGCCTTGTCGGCTTGTATCGCCGGTGAAATTCCGCGCCTTGTTGCCGCTGAAAAAATTCCGGCCGCCAAAGAAAAAATCGCCGAATACCAAGACATCTTAGGAAAAGAAAATTTTTTCCTGGAAATCGGCCACCACCCCGGCGTTAAAGACTCCGACAAAATCAACAAAGTCTTAATTGAGCTTTCCAAAGAAATGGGCGCTCCCTTAGTCGCCACCCAGGACATTCATTATTTAAAATCCGAAGATTCTCCGTATCAAGAAATTCTTTTAGCTGTCCAAACCGGCAACACCGTCGACGACCCCAACCGCCTCACTTTTAAATACGACGATTTTTCAATGCGTTCGCCGGAAGTAATGACTGAACTTTTCAAAGACACTCCCGAAGCCATTACCAACACCGGCAAAATCGCCGACGCCTGCAACCTGGAAATAGAAATGGGAAAAATTCTTTTGCCCGACTTCCCCGTTCCCGATGGATACAACTCCGTTTCTTATCTAAAAAAAATAATCAACGACAGGCTCCAGGGCCGTTTTCCAGAAATCACCGACGAAGTAAAAAACCGGCTTGAAAACGAACTCTCTGTAATTGAAAAAACCGGCTTCTCCGACTACTTCCTGATTGTTCAGGATATTATTTCCTGGGCCAAAGAGCGCGGAATCGTTGTCGGCCCAGGCCGCGGTTCCGCCGCCGGCAGTATCGTTTCTTTTATTCTCGGCATCACCAACATCGACCCTCTAAAATACGATCTTCTTTTTGAAAGATTTTTAAACGCCGACCGCATCCAAATGCCTGATATTGATATGGACTTCACCGACGTCCGCCGCGACGAAGTCGTTGCCTACGTCCGCGAAAAATATGGCGCCGACCGCGTGGCGCAAATCATCACTTTCGGAACCATGGCCGCCCGAGCCGCCATCAGAGACGCCGGTCGCGCTCTCGGCTACCCCTACAGCCTCTGCGACCAAATTGCCAAAATGATTCCCGCCATCCCCAATCCCGACAAAAAAGGCGTGCTGGAAAAATCCCTGGAAGAAGTCGCCGAACTCCACAACATTTATGTCCGCGACCCCAACGCCAAAAAATTAATTGACTCCGCCAAAAAGCTTGAAGGCGTCGCCCGCCATGCTTCGGTTCATGCCTGCGGCGTCGTAATCTCCAAAGAAGCCCTCACCAACTATATGCCGCTCCAATACGCTCCACAGGACAAAAACACCATCATCACCCAGTTTGAAATGCACAGCGTTGAAGATATCGGCATTCTGAAAATGGACTTTCTCGGACTCAAAAACCTCACCATTATTGAAAACGCCCTCAATCTTATAAAAAACATTTACGGCGAAAATATTGATATCAGCAAAATTCCTCTTGATGACCAGAAAACTTTTGACCTTCTCCGCGCCGGCGAAACAACCGGAATCTTCCAGCTGGAAAGCTCCGGCATGCGCGGCTATTTAAAACAATTAAAGCCCACCGAGATTGAAGATATCATCGCCATGGTCGCTCTCTACCGCCCGGGCCCGATGGAACTTATCCCGTCTTTCATCAAACGCAAACACGGCACGGAAAAAATAAAATATATCCACCCTTTAATGGAGCCGATTTTGAAAAATACCTACGGCATCGCCGTCTACCAAGAGCAGATGATGCAAATCGCCCGCACCCTCGGCGGCTACTCGCTCACCGAAGCCGACACGCTCCGCAAAGCTATCGGTAAAAAAATAAAATCCTTGTTAGACAAACAAGAAGAAAAAATGGTAAGCGGAATGTTAAAAAACGGCATTGATAAAAAAACCGCCCAGGCAATTTGGGACTTGTATCCCCCGTTTGCCAAATACGGTTTCAATAAATCCCACGCCGCCTGTTACGCCATGATTGGTTACCAAACCGCTTACCTCAAAGCCCACTACCCCGTGGAATTTTTCAGCAGTCTTCTCAATTCCAACAACGGCGATATTGAACGCATCGCCTTCTTAATCAACGAAGCGAAAAAAGACGGCATTCCGGTTTTGCCGCCCGACATCAACAAAAGCTACACCGATTTCGCTCCGGAAGATTCCAACAAAATCCGTTTTGGACTTTTAGCCGTTAAAAACATCGGCGCCAACATCGTTTCCATAATCATCGCCGAACGCGGCCGCGGCGGCCCATTTGAGAGCCTGCCCGACTTTTTAAACAGAGTTAACAATCGCGACCTCAACAAAAAATCTTTGGAAAGCTTAATCAAAAGCGGCTGTCTTGATACTTTCGGCATTGAACGCCAAAAAGCGCTCGGCAACATTGAAGAACTGCTCCGGTTTAATTCCTTGAGTAAAAAAAATAAATCCGACAGCCAGAACAGCCTTTTTGTCTATCAGCCGAATCTGGCTTCTCTCAAATTAAATCCCATCGCCGCCGCCAGTTCCGAAACCAAACTCGGCTGGGAAAAAGAATTGCTCGGTCTCTATATTTCCGACCACCCCATGAAACGGCACACCACCTATCTCAAAAACCGCGGCATCAAAACGCTTAAAGAAGCCGCCAATCCCGAACAAAAAGACAAAACTCGCCTGAAAGTCGCCGGAGTTATCTCCAGTATTCAAAAATTTATCACCAAAACCGGCAAACAAATGCTATTTGTCAAAATTGAGGATATGACCGATAATTTAGAAGTTATAGTTTTCTCCGAAGCTTTTGCCAAAAATCCTTACCTTTGGAAAGAAAACAACGCTTTAATAATCAACGGCATGCTTTCGCTCAGAAACGGCGAAGTAAAAATAATTTGCAACGAAGCCAAAAAATTATAAAATCATGGTCAAAAACACCATCAGCAACCAAATAAATAAAGTCCGCCATTCCTTGTCTCACGTCATGGCCTCGGCCGTCACTGAACTTTTCCCCGGAACAAAATTCGGCATTGGCCCGGCTATTGAAAACGGCTTCTATTACGATTTCCAAACCAAAACCCCGATCACCGAAGAAAATCTTGTTCAGATAGAAAAGATAATGCGGGACATGCTCAAACAAAACCTGACTTTCAAAAGAAAACTGGTTTCCAAAGCCCAGGCCCAAAAATTATTTAAAAACCAGCCTTACAAACTTGAATTAATAAAAGAATTACCCGCCAAACAAATCACCGTCTACCAGAATGGTGAGTTCGTTGATTTGTGCGCCGGCCCTCACGTCAAAAACACCAAAGAAATAAATCCCGAAGCTTTCAAGCTGATTAAAATTGCCGGAGCCTACTGGAAAGGCGACGAAAAAAACCCGATGCTCACCCGCGTTTACGGCCTGGCTTTTGAAACCAAACAAGAACTGGAAAATTACGTAAAAGTTTCCGAAGAAGCCAAAAAACGCGACCACCGGAAAATTGGAAAAGATTTGGACTTGTTCCACATCGACGACAAAGTCGGCCTTGGTTTGCCTCTTTGGCACCCAAAAGGAGCAATCCTTTGGAGAGTAATTGAAGAATTTTGGTATAAAGAACATTTGAAAAACGGCTACCAGTTAGTGCGCAGTCCGCACATCGGCAACAAAATTCTTTGGGAAACTTCCGGCCACTGGGGTTTCTACAACGCCAGCATGTATCCCCCGCTTGAAGTCGGCCAAACTCTGGAAGAAAGGCAAAAAAACAAAAAAGTTGAAACTTCCGAGGAATATCTGCTCAAGCCGATGAACTGCCCGTTCCACGTTCAGATATATAAAAACTCCCCCAAATCCTACCGCGAACTTCCTTTCCGCTGGGCCGAATGCGGAACAGTTTATCGGTTTGAAAAGAAAGGAGAATTATCAGGACTAATCAGAGTCCGTGGTTTCACCCAGGACGACGCGCATATCATTTGCCGCAAAGACCAGGTTGAAGAAGAACTGAAAAGAGTTATTGATTTTATACTGTTTATGTATAAAGCGTTCGGCTTTGATATAAATTCAGTCAGCGTCTATCTTTCCTTGCGCGACCCGAAAAATAAGAAAAAATACGCCGGCAACGACGCGGGCTGGAAATTCACCGAAAGTATTTTACGCAAAGTTGCCACCGAAAAAGGGCTTTCGTTCAAAGAGCAGGAAGGCGAAGCGGCTTTTTACGGCCCAAAGTTAGATTTCAAAATCAAAGACGCTCTCGGCCGCGAATGGCAATGCTCCACTTTGCAGTTTGATTTTAATTTACCGGAACGCTTTAACATGACCTTCGTTAACAACGAAGGAAAAGAAGAACAGCCTTACATGCTCCACCGGGCTTTGTTCGGCAGTTTTGAAAGATTCATCGGCTTGCTCATTGAACACTACGCCGGCAATTTCCCTCTTTGGCTGGCCCCGATTCAGGCAATAATTATTCCGATATCGGAAAAATTCAGCGAATACGCCAAAAACATCCACGGAAAATTAGTGGAAAAAGAATTCCGTGCCGAAATTGATTTATCCAACAACATGTTGGGCAAAAAAATCCGCGAAGCCGAACTCCAAAAAATCCCCTATATCCTGGTGGTTGGCGAAAAAGAAGTCTCCGCCGGCACTGTCGCCGTCCGAAGCCGGGACAATAAACAAGAAGTCATGAAGCTGGAAGATTTCTTGAAAAAGATAGAAAAATAAAAAAGTAAAAATAACCCCGCGAATGCGGGGCTATTTTTTTATTCGCTATATTGATTCCAAATTAAGGGTTTGCTATATTGTATAATCTAAATATAGAGTTCTTTAACATAAATCTAGACAAATCAAAGGAGGCAAAAAATGAAAGATCGCTTCGGTTCGTAAACAAACAGATAACAAGGAGGCAATCAAATGAAAGAAAAGGAACCTTGGTATTAAGGAGGTGTAAAATGAAAAAAGGCGGCAAGTCAAAGCACGGCGGCATGAGCAAAAACGGTCCTGTCTGCAAAAGAAAAGAAAGAGACCCCTGGTAGAAAAAAATTAAACACCACCAAAAAAGGAGGTAGAATGGCAAGAAACTTTATTTTTCCGGATTACTAGACCAATCGCGCATTGTTCCGAAGACTGCTATTTCGGCAGCCCGTGGCTCACTTCAAAAAAGATCACTAGCTGTTTAATCACCACTATTTAACTAAAGGAGGTGTGAAATGAAAAAAGGTGGAAAAAGTAAAAAAGGCGGAGCAACCAAATATGGAGGCCAGAGCAAAAAAGGCCCCGTCAGCAAAAATGGCCATTAACTAAAGGAGGTGGTGACATTGAATGATTGAAATAAAAGATAGAGGATAAAGGACTTCCACTCGTCGTTAAAAGATGGCTGCCAACAGCGGCGCGTCCTGGGGCATGACGCCTAAACTGCCCTACCATTTCTTTATTCTCAAACCGTCTCTAAAAAAAGGAGGTTGGAATGAAATTAATGAAGGTATTCGCTGTTTTAGTAGTAATCTGCATCGTTGCTGTTTCTGTCCTCGCTGCGTTTCAAACTAAGGCAATCTTCCGGAAAAGAATAGCCGACCTCAAGCAAGAGCGTTCCGAATTGGAACAATCAGCCGCGTTCTTGCAGAAACAAATCCAAAAAAAAGACGCGCAGATTCACCGGCTTTCCGAAAAACTCCAAGCCGCGAAAAACCAGCCGGTCTTAATGAATCACAAGGTCAAACACGGCGACAGCTTATCCAAAATATTCGGCCACAAATACAAAATAATCGCCAAAGTTAATGCTATTAAAGACCCCAACAAGGTCAAAGAAACTCAAAATATCGTTTACCAAGGCCACCGGACTCGGGTTAAAAAAGGACAATGCTTTTCCCGGATATCCAAGAATTGGAGGCACGACGCTGCGCTAAACGGAATACAAATAGAACAAGCCGACCGCTTAATTCCCGGCCAAAACCTGGTCCTCGCCAACTAATTTATTTCATCATCTTTGATAACGTCTATCTCAATCGCCCCGACAACCATCGAGGCGATTTTTTATTTCCAACAAAATCCATTAAAATTCCTGTATGAAAAGAAACGAACCGGATAAAAGCCAAAGAATAATCGTTATTGTCGGCCCGACTGCTTCCGGCAAATCCAAACTCGCTATTGAAATCGCTCGTAAATTCAACGGCGAAATAATCTCCGCTGACTCGCGGCAAATCTATAAACACCTCAACATCGGCACCGAAAAAATTACCAAAAAAGAGATGAAAGGCGTCAGGCATTACCTGATTGACGTTGCCGACCCGCGGAAAAACTATACTGCCGCCCAATACCAAAAATCTGGCAAGAAAATCATCGCCCAAATTTTCGCAAAAAACAAAACTCCTATCATCGCCGGCGGCACCGGATTCTATATTGACGCTTTAATATACGGCTATAAGCTTCCTGCCGTCGCTCCCCAAAATAAACTACGCAAACAACTTGAACAAAAGTCATTGGAAAAGCTTTTTGCTCAACTCGAAAAATTAGACCCCGAACGGGCAAAAAACATTGATAGGAAAAATAAAGTCCGGCTGGTGCGGGCTTTAGAAATCGTTCTAATCACCGGCAAGCCGATTCCAAAAATTACCAAACAATCGCCATACCAAGTTCTCAAAATCGGCATCAAAAAATCGCCCAACGAACTCCGGCAGTTAATTAACCAACGGCTGGAAAAAACCCTCAAAAAAGGCCTGCTCAATGAAACCGAAAAACTCCATGGCAAAGGTTTAAAGTGGAAACGCTTTGAGCAATTAGGGCTGGAATATCGGCTCGCCGCTAATTATCTCCGTGGCGCAATTTCTTATGAACAAATGGTTGAGCAAATGAAAACAGAAATCTATCGTTACGCCAAACGCCAGCTGACCTGGTTTAAAAAAGACAAAAATATTATTTGGATAAAAACTCCTCGAAAAGCTTTTTCAATATCTCGGGATTGGCTTGGCCTTTAAGTTTTTTCATTCCTTGTCCGATTAAAAACTGCAAAGCATTACCCTTGCCGCTTTTATAATCCGCCAACGCCGCCGGGTTCTCGGCAATAATTTCAGCTACTGTTTTCTTAATCACGTCTTCGTCCGAAATTTGAGCCAGTCCTTTTTCTTTAATGATGTCTTCCGGATAAAGCCCGGTCATCGCCATTTCCTTCAAAACATCTTTGGCAATTTGCGTGGTAATTTCTTTTTTAATAACCAAAGAAACCAAACTGGCTAATTTTTCTGGCGTAATTTTTGATTCTTTAACCGAAACAATGTTTTGAGCAGTCATGCTGCCTAACACATTGGTTGAAAAATAATTATAGAGCAGAATAATTCCGTCTTTGGGTTGGCTAATATCTGATAATAATTCCGAAACCGCATCTTCAAAATAATCGGCAAATTCTAAATTATCAACCAAAATTTCTATCTGAGATTGGTTTAAACCGTACTCCTCGGCAAAACGAACTCTTTTTTGCTCCGGCAATTCCGGCAAAAAATCTTTTAACTCTTCAATATTATATTTAGTTAAATCAAGCGGCGGCAAATCCGGCTCCGGGAAATACCGGTAATCGTGGGCTTTTTCTTTCGCTCTCTGGCTGACTGTCGCTTTTTTATTTTCGTCCCAGCCGCGAGTTTCATGAACAACTTCTTTCCCCTCTTCCAGAATATTCGTCTGCCTTTTTATTTCGTAATCAGTCGCCTCTTTCACTGCCCTAAAAGAATTCAAATTTTTAATTTCCACTTTCGTTCCCATTTCGCTGTTTTTAGAAAGCGAAATATTAACTTCCACCCGCATTTGCCCGCGTTCCATATCGGCGTCGGAAATCCCAAGATATCTCAAAATCAACTGCAGTTCTTTGGCAAAAGCCACCGCCTGCTCCCCGCTTTTAATATCTGGTTCAGTCACTAGTTCCATCAAAGGGACTCCGGCCCGGTTGTAATCAACCAAAGTGTAATCGTCTTTTTCCGAAGATTTTGAATTCGCATGCGAAAGCGTTCCCGTGTCTTCTTCCAAATGGACTCTCGTTATTTTCACGCCAACCAATTCCCCGCCTTCAACCAGCGGCTCTTTGTATTGTGAAATCTGATAACCTTTCGGCAAATCCGGATAAAAATAACTCTTCCGGTCAAAATGGGAAACCTTTGGAATTTTCCCGCCAATCGCCAAGCCAAGCTTAATTACCGCTTCAACGGCTTTCTTGTTTATCACTGGCAGAGTTCCCGGATGCGCCAGACAAATCGGACAAACGTTGAAATTCGCCCGCTTTTCATCGGGATTGTTCGGACTGTCGCAGAACATTTTTGTTTTGGTCTTCAATTCAGAGTGAATCTCCAGGCCAATAGTTGGTTTATACATAATCTTATAATTTTAGCTTTTCAACCACCTGATTATGGACTTCATCAATAGTCTTTTCTCCGTCAATTATAATAACATCTTTAAATCTTTTAAAAACCTTCTGATAATTCTGGTAAACCTTTTCCAATTTTTCTTTCTTCTCAAATAAGGTTTTCTTTTTCCCTCTTCTTTCCATCCACAAAACGCAGGTTTCTGGCCTCGTGTTTATAAAAAACACCGCGTCCGGCATTAAAAATTCATCGTTAATTTTCAATAAATAATCCAAATCCACTGCCAAACCCCCGAAAGCAAAAGACGAAAAACAATACCGGTCGCAAATGACAATTTTCCCCTCTTCAAGCGCCGGAATAATAACTTTATTTAAATGTTCCCTCCTGTCCTTTGCGTATAAGTCCTGAAGTTTCTTTGGAGAGATTATCTTCTTCTCGTCCAGTACCTCCCTGATTATTTCCCCGGATTCAGAATCCAAAGTCGGCTCTTTAGTCGTCAGAACTGGAAGTCCTTTATTTTCTAAAAAATCCGTTAAAAGTTTCGTCTGGACGCTTTTCCCGGAGCCATCAAGCCCCTCAAAAACAATAAACTTTCCTTTATACGGATTATTAATCATGAAAATAAAAAAGGCCTTCTGATTTGATTTTAAATCAGAAGGCCTCAAGAATCAATTTAGCGGGGCCGATTCGGCTAAGCAAGCATTAATTCGCAGAATTGGCTAAAGTCCGCCGCTGCCTATAAGAAATTTTCTCAATATCCTTCTGGAGTGATTTCATAAGAAACCTGATATCCGCCTGCATTTTCAACGCCCTTTTATCAATATCGGCGTTAATATCCGGCAAGACAGAATTTCTCTTTAAAAAATCCTCCCACTCTTCAAGAGTAAGAGTCACGATAATTTCCGAATCTAAAAAATTCGGCAAAGCAATCCGCGTTCTGTCGGGTTGCAGATAGGAAAATTGCCCATGAGCTCTTTCCATGCCTTCCATCGCAATTTTCCAAATTATAAAACTCTCCGGCTCTTTTTCTTTCTTATCTTTCTTGTCAAGAGAAAAGAAAATTTTGAGCATCTTCATGCCGAAAGAATCGTCCAGCTCCCGGGAGCAAGAATCAAAACAACAACGAAACATCACTCCCACCGCCAATTTATTCAACTTATCAAGAACGCCAACCCTGAAATGCAAACTACCGATTTTCATTCCCCGCCTCCTTTTGTTAAGTTTTCAACAAAAAGTAGCACCCTGCCACTTTTTTAAACTATCCAAAACATACCAAAAAGAAAAGAAGCTGTCAAATTAATGACAGCTTCTTGTTTTACCTCCTTTATTTAGTCAATTTGTCCGGATTTTTCCTTAAGACGCTCTTTCATTTCCTGATGAGTGTCTTCTCTGTAATCCGGCCGCAATTTTCTAATCGCGCCGCAAAATTTTTCTTCGGGACAAAAACCGACAATCTGGCATTTAGGCACAATGCTTTCTGCCAGGCCGTGCATTTCCTCTTTTTCCAGCAATTCTTTGATTGCCGCAACTTTCTTGGCGGTATTTCTCCTCATTTCTTCTTCGGCAGTATGACAAAGCCGCAGAGGAAAATAGCCGTCAATCAAATTGAAAAGGTTAAACTCCTGAAGAACATCAAATTTCACGCCGCGCGGAATCACAAACAAAGCATCGCGATGAGGTATCTCTTCGCTCAAGAGCTGGTAATATACCTTAAAAGAATCTCTCGCGCGCCTTAACCACGAGCAAAGAAGATCGGGGTTGTTTTCTATGGCCGGCGGAATGGAAAAAATCCTGCTGATTTCTTTCACGTCTTCCTTGGCCATTTCCCCTTTTTTGATCTTCTCGCCGTAAGCTGAAAATTTTTCCCAAGCCCGGTCCACTGCCCGGTAAACAGAACCGACTGCCATTGGCACGGTACGGTGGCGTTTTTGCTCACCCCAGACCCGCCAACTGTCGCGGGAAAAAATTTTAATTCTTCCGGCCAAAGGATAATCCTGGCACAGCCTATGCCGCTTCTCAAGCAATTCGGTCCACGAATCTTTAATAACCTTCCATTCGCAAGCCATTTCAATTTCTTCCGAAAGTGCCTCGAGCTTTTCGTTTAAAGAAGAGAGATGCCTGAAGTCATAACTCACGATTCCAAAATCATCGATAATGGTGTAGCCGTAATCGTTTGCCTGGTCGCTGAATTCGGGGTCTTTGAAAATGTTCGGATAAGGATAACTATTTCTCGGAGCCGCTAAACGGGTCCGGTAAAGCAAATCTATTCCCAAATTTTTGAGCTCCGCTTCCGCCCGCTCAAGAAAAAATCCAACTTCTTCCGGCATCCATTCTTTTTGCGATTCGTATTCCCTTTTTAAAGCAACCAGCGTTTCCACTGAAAATTGCATCATGCCGGTGCCGTAAATCCCGTAAGGCAGAATCTTACTGGCCTCGTCTTTAGGAATGCCCGCGAGTAAAAGTCTTTTTGAAAAATCGATATTTCTCACGATATCCGCGCTAAAGATTCCTTGCGTATCCCTGCTCGCGTTCAAAACGCTGGTAGGAAAAACAGCTTCTTCGGTTTCGGTGTCGGTTCTCCTGCCCGAACTCATCAGTGCCGAAAGAAAAGGCATGCCAGTCATGGCCGAATCCAAAAATTTGCTTCCCTCAAAAGAGAAAGCCAGAGCCGGAGTCGTTGCCATTGACGCGTGTCCTCTCAAAGACGACCGGAATAAAATTTTTTTCGTGGCGTCTTTGATGTCTTTTCCTTTGTTTACGAGCTCTGCCAAAAGTCCTTGGACAGACCGCCCTTTAAACGTCAGTAAAGCCGAAAGCGCAACCACCTCTTGAGGTTTTAAAAAACCGGTTTCATCTTTCAGTCCCGGGATCGCGCCCAAAAAAGTTATCTTCAATTCACTGGTTTTCAGCATCTCTACCCCCTTTTTGATTTAAAATTAAATTTTAAATCGCTTATGGTATCAAACTTTACCAAATCAACCCCAACTTTTTTCATCAACGCGATGGCCGCCGGCTCTTCAAAATACTCTTCTAAATAAACAACTCTGGTGATGCCGGCGTTAATGACGTGTTTAGAACAGTCAAAACAAGGCCGCATGGTAATGTAGAGCGTGCCGCCTTTTATCGGAACACCAATATTGGCCGCGTTGGAAATCGCATTCATTTCTCCATGAGCGCCTCTGCAACATCCCGAACCCGGCGGCAATCTAATGCCGTCCTTGATCTTCGCGCAACCAACTTCCGTGCAATGTACATCGCCTCGGACTGGACCATTATAGCCAACGCTCAAAGGTTGCTTGTCTCTGGCAATAACCGCCCCAACTTTATAACCAACGCACCTAGATTGTTCAGCCCATATTATGGCTTCTTTCATAAATACTTCGTCCCAGGTCAATCTTTTCTCTTCCTTCACCATCTCTCCCTCCTTTTTTTGTTTGTGTTTCCAATATTATATTTTCAAGGTTCAGACCAGTAATATACCAGCAAACAAAAAAGCCGTCAAAAGAGACGGCTTTTTTGTTTTATAAATTCCTGTCTATCGTTATTTTATTTCTATACCCATCGAACGAGCAGTTCCCGCGATAATCTTTTCCGCGGCTTCTATGCTGTCAGTATTCAAGTCAACCATTTTCCGTTCGGCAATTTTCCGGACATCTTCCTTGCTCACTTTTCCCACTTTAGTTTTCAACGGGTCAGCGGAACCTTTTTCCAAACCAGCGGCTTTTTTAAGCAAAGCTGAAACCGGAGGAGTCTTCAAACGGAATTCAAAAGTCCTGTCGACATAAATCGTAATTTCAACAGGAATAATATCATCCATCTCTTTTGTCGCCTCATTGAACTGGGCACAAAATTGCTGAATGTTAACTCCGTGCGGACCAAGCGCTGTTCCCACCGGAGGCGCTGGGTTAGCTTTACCGGCCTGAATTTGTAATTTTGTTTTTACTTTTATTGCTTTTGCCATATTTTTATATTTTTCTTACTTGTAATAAATCAATCTCAATCATTGTTTCTCGGCCGAAAACCGGAACTTTCACCTTCACCTTGCCATGCTCTTCGCTAATTTCTGCTATCTTTCCGTCATGGTCTTTGAAAGGGCCGTCAGTAATTTTTACCATTTCTCCCACCTTAAAGTCAACCTTAAACTTCGCTTCCTTGTCCCCCATCTTTGCCATCAAGCTGTCAATCTCATCTTTGGAAAGTGGAGTTGGCTTAGTGCTGTCGGCTCCCACGAAACCCGTCACCCTCGGAGTGTTGCGGACAACATACCATGAATCATCGTCTAAAATCATATCCACTAAGACATATCCCGGATAAATTTTTTCCTCAATTTCCTGCCTCTTTCCACCTTTAATTCTTATCTTTTTCTCTTTCGGAACCAGAATATCAAAAATCTTCTCTTGCATTTCCAGAGACTCCACTCTTTGTTTTAAATATCGAACCACGGCATCCTCATAGCCGGAATAAGTGTGGACAGCGTACCAATGGCGTTCGTTTTTTGCTTCTTGTTTTGGCATTTTATTTTATAAAGAACTTATTTAACAAAAAAATGAAGATAAAGTCAAGCAAACCCAAAAACATAGCCATTCCCAGCGAAAATACAATCACAAACATGGTATAGCGAATAGCCTCCTGGCGAGTCGGCCAATTTATCCTCTTAAATTCCTGTCTGGACTCCTGTAAAAAATTTTTGATTTTAGTAAACATATTATCTAAACGATGCCTCAAATATTAACACATTAATTCTAAATGTCCAAATTCTTAACCGCCGTGGCATGGGTCTGAATAAACTTCTTTCGGGGCTCGACTTCCTCTCCCATCAAAATATCAAAAAGCTTGTCCGCTTCCACTGCGTCGGCTATGCCCACTTGTTTCAGCTGCCTTGAATCGACGTTCATGGTTGTTTCCCACAATTGGTCGGGGTTCATTTCTCCCAAACCTTTGTATCTCTGAATACTGGCTCCGGAACGCTTAATCTCAACTGTCTCTTCTCCTTCGTTTTCGTCTTCGTTTTCTATTTCTTTTTCTTTCTTCTCTTCTTTCTTTTTACCGCCTGACAATTTTTCTATTTCATCCATTATCCGGTCTTTCTCTTTTTCGTTATAAGCGTAGCGGATTTCTTTTCCTTTCTGAACCCGGAAAAGCGGCGGCTGGGCGATATAAATATACCCATTTTCAATAAGCGAAACGAAATAGCGATAAAAAAGCGTCAGCAATAAAGTCCTAATGTGAGCGCCATCCGTGTCGGCATCGGTCATGATAATAACTTTGTGATAGCGCAGTTTGGAAAGATCGAAAGCGTCGCCGATGGCTGTTCCGATAGCGATAACCAAGTTTTTAATTTCCTGATTCATCAACATCTTGTCCAATCTTGATTTTTCAACGTTTAAAATTTTTCCGCGCAAAGGCAATATGGCTTGTGTTCGCCTGTCGCGTCCCTGCTTAGCCGAACCGCCGGCCGAATCTCCCTCGACGATAAACAGCTCCGACTCTTCCGGTTTTCGGCTGCTGCAATCCGCCAACTTTCCCGGCAAAGTCATTCCCTCCAAAGCTCCTTTTCTCAAAACTGTTTCTTTCGCCGCTCTTGCTGCCTGTCTCGCTTTGGCCGTCAGCAAACACTTCTCAACTATTTTTCTGCCGTCAGACGGATATCTTTCAAAAAATTCTTTCAGCGCTTCGTTAATTACCGTTTCCACGGCAGTTCTCGCTTCCGGGTTCCCCAAACGGGCTTTTGTCTGTCCTTCAAATTGCGGCTCGTGCAGTTTCACCGAAACCACCGCCACCAAACCTTCGCGCACGTCTTCGCCGATTAAATTGGCTTCAGATTCTTTCAAATATCCCTCGCGCCGTCCAAAATCATTAATGGTTCTTGTTAAAGCCGAACGGAAACCGGTCAAGTGCATTCCGCCGTCAGGCGTGTAAATATTATTCGCAAAACTCACTTCTTTCGCTTCAATGTCATTGGTGTAAGTAAAAGCCGAATCAACAACGATGTTTTCGTATTCTCGGGTATTATAAAAAGTTTGGCTCTGAATCGGCTCTTTGGTGCCTAACAAATAATTAACAAAAGATTTCAATCCCCCTTCAAAATAAAAACTGTAAGCCTCCGAAACTCCCGAACGCCTGTCTATAATTTCTATTCTCAACCGCGGCGTCAAATAAGCCTGTTTTCTCAAATGGCTGACAATATCTTTTAAATCAAATTCTATTTTGGGAAAAATTTGCGGGTCCGGTTCAAAAATAATTTTCGTACCAGTGCCGTCGGACTTGCCTTCTTTTCTGACTTTGTATTGCGGCTTGCCTCTTTCGTATTCCTGCGAATAAAGCCCGCCGTCGCGGCAAACTTCCACCCGCATCCATTTTGATAAAGCGTTAACAACAGAAACGCCGACGCCGTGAAGACCTCCGGACACCTTGTAAGATTCTCCGCCGAACTTTCCTCCGGCGTGCAAAGTACAAAGCACTGTTTCCAAAGCCGATTTTTTAGTCTGCGGGTGGATATCCACCGGAATACCCCGGCCATCGTCGGTGATTGCCACTCGGTTGCCTTCCAATAATTCCACCTTCACATTTTTGGCATAACCGGCCATTGCTTCGTCAATGCAGTTGTCGGCCACCTCCCAAATCAAGTGGTGTAATCCGTCAACTCCGGTTGAGCCGATATACATTCCCGGCCGTTTTCTCACCGGCTCCAAGCCTTCTAAAACATAAATATCTTTCGCCTCGTAAGAAACCTCTTTTCCTTTGGCAGGAGCAACTCCGGAAGCTTCTTTTTTGTCTAATTTTTCTTTATCTTTTGCCATATCTTTTAGTTTAAATAACAAAATTAAAAACCCGCTTGGGTGTTAAAATCTTACCAAAAATACCCTCGAAAAGCAACCGCCAATTAGCGGCTAGAAATAAAAAAAGCCCTTGTTCTAATCTAAAAAGATTAAAACAAGGGCAGAGCAAAACTAGAGATCAGATATTAGTAGGCCCGCATCTGCAAGCCGTCATGCTCAAGAACGGTTGAGATTCCCCTTCTTGGCGATTCCCCTCTGTCAGACATCAAAATGGACCTGAAACTTCCCTGCGGCAAAGATCTCAATGTCGCAGTGAGATTTCTCAACTTTTCGTCAGGCCTTTGATTAATAACAACAACACCCCTTTCTTCTACCAAGCTTCTCGCCGCAACTTGCACATGACCCTTTTTCCTCCCCATCATACGAAACCTCCTTCTTAACCGAATCCGATAAAAATGCCGATCCCCAGTTTTTTATTTTGTTTTAAAAGAACTTCTGCTGATTCGTAGTCTAACCAGCTATGCTTCCCGCGAACAAATACTCAATACTTATAAGAATCTATATTAGCATATTGCATTAAGTTTTTCAAGATAATTTTACCTCCCCTGAAAAACTCAACATGCTTATATTAAATATATTATCATATTTCATGAAATATGTCAATAGTATAAAAACAACAAAAATAGCCCTGTTTAGGGCTATTTTAATGGCATAATGCCTTATTAATTAATGGTGCGCGGGAGAGGAGTTGAACCTCCATGCCCTTGCGGGCGCTACCACCTCAAGGTAGTGCGTCTGCCGTTTCGCCACCCGCGCATTTTATCTCTATTTTAGTGCCAATAGACAAAAAAATAAAGCGGCTGTTTGAGGCCGCTCTATTTTTTATTCTTATTCTTTGGTTTCTTCTTTCGCTTCCTTCGCCGGCTTGTCCGCTGAAACTTTAGCGGAGGCGGATTCTTGAGATTCAACAGCTTCCGCTTCAATTAATTCTTTCTTGAGCTTTCTTCGGGTTTCTTTTTCGGATTCCCTTCGTAAGTAATAAAGTTTCGCCCGTCTTACTTTAGAAGTTCTGACTATTTCTACTTTATCTATAAACGGCGAATGAATCGGAAAAACTTTTTCCATTCCCACGCCTTGGCTGACTCTGCGGACGGTAAAAGTCGCTCCGGCTTCCGAGCCGTGCTTTCTGGCGATAACTATCCCCTCAAACATGCTGGTGCGGGTTTTCTCGCCTTCTTTAACTTTTTCATAAACCCGAATTGTTGCTCCGGGCCTTATTTTTTCCATAACTGCCTGCTCCATAGTTCTATAGCTTATCTTTTTTCGCTAAACGTGTCAATAATCCGCTTTAACTCCTCCGGCAACTCCGCTTCCAGCATAATTCTGTGTCCGTCAGCCATTGCAAACTCCAAAGAAGCGGCGTGAAGAAACTGGCGGTCAAGTTCAAAAGGGGCTGTTTTCTTTCCGCCATAAAGTTTGTCTCCGACCACTGGATGCCCAACCGAAGCCATATGAATTCTAATCTGGTGCGTTCGGCCGGTTTTTGGCGAGACTTCCACTAAAGAAAAATCCTGCACTTTTTCGTCCGGACCAAAAACCTCAAAATTTTTTACAACCTTGTATTCCGTCACGGCGTCTTTTAAGTCCTTGGCAGTCTTCTGCCAAACTGTTCTTTTTATGGAACCGTTTTTAATTCCAATCGGCGTTTTTATCTCTCCCGTTTTTGGTTCCAGCTTTCCCCAAACCAAAGCTAAATAAGTCTTCTTAATTTCATGAGTTTTAAAAAGATTTTTTGCGTATTCAAAAAATTCCTGGTTACGGCAGATTAAAATTATCCCCGAAGTGTCTCTATCTAGGCGGTGCACTATCCCCGGCCGCACCTCTGGCTCATCGCCAACGTTTTTCACCTCCGGATATCTTTTCACGGCCCATTCCGCCAAAGTTTCCCCCTCGCCTTCGGTTTTGTGCTTCAAGCTTTTAACCGGATGCACCAAAACCCCAGCCGGCTTATTTACCGCCACAAAATCTTTAGTTTCGTAAATTACGGAAATCATTTTTTTCTCCTGAATTTCAGTTTTTAAGTCTTTAAGTGAGTTTTCCAGTGGTATTTTGCTCCTTGGGTGTTTCGGTCTTTATTTTATCTTTCAACACTTCTTGTGTCGCTTTTCTGTAAGCGCAATAATCGCAATCAGCTCCCGGCGCGGGCAACTTGTCGCTCATCAAACAATCGTGGGCTTTAACCAAAACTCCATCCACCCATGCGTCATTTCCTTCGTAAGGCAATAAAGTAACATCAAACTCCAATTTCCCGTCAAACGCTTCTTTGTCTGCGTCGCCGTTGCAATAAACAAAATATCCGGTGTTGCTCACTTTGAATCCGTTTCTCCGGAACAACCATTGGTAAACTTCTATCTGCCGTTTATATCCGATTTTCCATTCTTCGTCTAAGGTTATTTCACTGTCCTTAGCCGTGGCTTTATAATCAACAATAATTATTTCGCCTTGGGCATTCGTCCATAAATCGTCAATTCCGCCGCCAACCATAAAATTAGTCGGCTCATGTAAATATTCTATTCCTCCTCTCAAAGCGTCTCTCCATTTTTCCATATTCTCATTTTTAAAAGGAACAAAATCCAACCCATATTTTTTAACGAGCGGATGAACCGTGCCTGCCACCCTATGAGAATCAAATTCTTTTTTCAAAAGTTTATCGACAGCGCTATTCAAGGCAAAAGGATACCCAGGCGGCTGGCCTACTCCCAAACGCCGGTCAATATAAAAACACCGCGGGCAATTAAGAAAATTATCTATTTTTGACCGGCTTAATCTGAACGGCTCTTTTGAAACCGGGTTAAATAAATTGCGCGTCCTTCTGGAGGTGTAATACTGGGACATATATCAGTAATTGTATCAGGCAAAAAGAGTTTATCAAAAAACCGCCCCAATTATCGGAACGGTTTTTAATTTATCTGCTTTAAAATATTTTACTTACAGGCGGAAATAAAATTCTTATTAATTTTAGCGAGTTTAGCTGGCGAAATTTTTGCGAACTTCGCTTCGGTTTCTTTTGAAGCCAGCTGAAATAATTTATCTTTGGCAAAAACTTCCGGATGAACCTGAAACGCGCGTTTATTCCAGCCAAGAAGATAAAGCCCGGTAAGCCGGCTAACCCGCGAAAGAGCCACATAACCCTGCCCAAATTCGAAAACAGCCGAAAGGTCTATAACCGCCGCCTCCAAACTCATCCCCTGGCTTTTATGAACCGTAATCGCCCAAGCCAAACGAAGCGGCAACTGAGTAATTTTCGCCAACACTTTATTGTCTTCGTTTATTGTCCAATCCATCGGCTTAACCGAAACTCGCCTACCGTTTCGCGTCTGCACAACCGGACAGCCGCTCTCTTTGTCAAAATCCATAACCGTGCCGAGCGTACCGTTGGAAAAACCTTCCTTAGGACTATTTTTCGTAAACATCACTGCCGCGCCGATTTTCAAAAAAAGCGTTTCCGGCGAAAGGCATCCCCTTTTAAGGGGGTTCACAAGTCCATAAGGACCCTGCGAATCCATATAAAACGTTTCCGACTCGCCCGGAAGTTTAGCGAGCATTTCTTCGTTAACGCGGTTGACGTCGGCATTGTGGGAAAAAAATTTCGGCACACCATCTGGCGCGGCGGAATATTCTATCCTTCGCGTTTTAATATGCCGCAAATGATTTTCGTCAAAAACATTGCGGCGGATTGACGACAATATCTCAAGAAAACTGCTGTCGTCCTGCCGGTGTTGCTCGGTAAGATAACAAATAGCCGGTTCCAACTGTTCCCACGCGGAAGAATCATAAGCAAAAAGAGCCGGCGATTCTTTAATCAGCTCGGCTTGTCTGTTATGTTCCTCCTTCCTGATAATCGGCGGAAGCTGGAAAAAATCTCCAACCAAAACCACCTGCATCCCGCCGAACGGTTTTGGCTCTTTCTTGATTTCCCGACAAACAGCTTCAACCATTGAAAGCGTTCCTGGAGGCAACATTGATATTTCGTCTATAATCAAAACTTTTGCATTGCGGACACGATTTGCGATATGTTTATTTGAAGCAATTTTGCGAAGATCCTTTTTTATTAATTTTGTTTTAATTTCTATTCCACTCCAGGAATGAATTGTCGTTCCGCCAATGTGAGTCGCCGCAATGCCGGTGGAAGCCGTGATTGCCGGTTCAATGCCAGCTACCCGCAAATAGGCCACATATTGATTTATAAGATACGTTTTCCCCGACCCGGGTTCGCCGGTTAAAAATACATTCGCTCCGGTTTTAAGGACAGCAAGCGCCTGGTCTTGGGTCATAATAAAATATTTTGAACCCGCCCGACTTGCCCGTCTTCAAGGCGCACTTTAATTCCGTGTGGATGGAAATTAGAGCTTGTCAGTATCTCCGCCACTATTCCAGAAGTCAGCTTGCCAGTTCTCTGGTCTGCCTTCAAAACAATTTCCACCTTTGAACCGATTTTTATATCATCTCTATTTTGTCCGTTCATATTATTTATTATCGCCTATCTTTGCGCATGGTCGCAAACATCCTTGAAATCGCAAAATTTACACAAATGGCTCGGTTTCGCTTCAAATTTACTGCTTTTCATTTCCTCAATCTCCTCAAGAATCTTTTCTTTTAGTTGGCTTTTTTCTTTTTCCGTCCCGATAAACTCCGCTTTTTTGTTGTCGGTTAAATAATGATAAACCAATTTCTGCGGATTAAGCTTAAATATCTCTTCCGCCGCTATCTGGTAAATTAACAACTGTTCTTTATCGTCCGCAGATAATTTTTCTTTTGACTCCCCTGTTTTGTAATCAATAATCGCCACTCCGTCTTTTTCTTCGTCAATTCTATCCACCACGCCATATAAAGTGTGCTCGCCTATTTTTAGGTTAAACGGCATTTCCAAAGCCAAAGCATTATCCACTTTCAAAATTTTCGGCGGGTTGTTCAAAAAATCCTCGTAAAAATCTTTGATAATTTTTCTGCCCAGCTTCCGGTAATCTTCTTTCTGTTTTTTATTTTCATACCACTCATCAATCCAGTTCTCCTCAAAAATTTTAACCAAGTCATCAAAATCTAAAGCTTTCACCTTTTTGTCCTTAACCGCCTTCGCATCAAAACCGAACAGGTTTGTCTGGCTTCTGTCGCTGTTTTCATTGGCGTATTTCAAAAAATTGTAAAAAGTGTTGTGCATTGTCTTTCCGAAAGAAAACACCGCCTTACCACGTGTCGGCACCCTCAAAATAAAACCAAATTTGTATTGCAACGGGCATTTGTCAAAAGCGGCCAACTGCGAAAAAGAAAAATGCTTCGGCAAATAATCCGGCATCGGTTGCTTACTTCTTGCCCCCACCAGATTTTTTTCGTTTTTTAGTAATTCGTTTTCGGCTTTTAAATCTTTCATTTCTTTGGTTTCTTTAATTTGTTCCTGGAATCCCATCTCCACCATAAACCGCGACAATTTCTTTTTTCTCGCTCCGCCGTAATCTTCCGCCGAAGTGAAATAAACCCCTTTCTTCGCCCGGGTGATAGCCACATAACAAATCCGCCTTTCTTCCTGCAAATGAACGTCGCCGGTTGGCTTTATATCTTTAATCAAATCCTCGGGCAACTCAATCGGGTCTTTCCTTTCAATCGTCGGGAATCTTTTGTCCACCATATTAACCAAAAAAACATATTTGAACTCCAAGCCTTTGGCTCCGTGAATAGTCATTATTTTTATCATGTCCGGACCTTGCTCCGGGTCAAATTCCAGCTTCCCTTCTTCGCCCGCCTCTATTTCCAGACCTATCTCTTTCATAAAATTGTTCAAAGTCGGCTCAATAGTCGCGTCCTCAAAATTCTTCACTCTCTTGTGGAATTGGTTGAGTAAATCAAACTGCTCCTTGTCGTCTTTATCTGTTAAATATTTTATATATCCCGAATCCGTCAAAAAAGCCACCAGCATTTCCGAAACCGATTTTTCTTTAACCAAGCTAGTATGCTTTTTAATCAAACTCAAAACAAAAACTATTTTCTCTGCTGATGCCGGAGCAATCCCCGTAATCAAAGGCAATTCGTCCATTGCCTCATAGAGCGACTTAGTTTTCTTGTAGCTATATTGCGTGAGCTTCATAATGTCCTCCGGAGCAATCCCCAAAAACGGCATATTCAAAATCCTGTAAACCGCCGGACTTTCGTGGTAATTGTCCAAAAGCTTGAAATACGAAATCACATCCAAAATAACCGGCTTTGAATAAAGCCCCCTAGAAGCCAAAAACTGATAAGGCAAGCCTGCCCGCTCCAGGGCTTTAATAAACACGCCCGCCGCGTCGTTCGCCCTAACCAAAATCGCGAAATCGTTATAACTGGCGTCTTTATCTTTTTTCAGAATATCCAGAATCTTCTTTAGCGTCTTTTTTACTTCCTCTTCCAAATTTTTCGCCGCGATGTGTTCAATCACACCCTCAGCTTTTCCCTCCGCCACCAATTCTTTGTTAATTTTATTTACATATTCCAACCGGTCGGGATTATTGCCTTTTATAAACTTATAAGCCAAATCCAAAATGTTTTGAGCAGACCTGTAATTTTTCACCAAAGAAATCTGCTCCGCTTCCGGAAAATCTTTTTTGAACTGGATTATGTTTGAGAAAGACGCTCCCCGCCAGCGGTAAATCGCCTGGTCGTCGTCCGCGCAAACCGTCAAATTGTTTTCCGGCGCCGCTAAAATTTTTATCAGTTCATATTGCGCCCAGTTCGTGTCCTGGAATTCATCAACTAAAATATATTTAAATTTTTTCCGGTATTTTTCCAAAATCAGCGGCCGCTTAACAAATAGCTTCAAACAAAAATTTATCAAATCGCCGAAATCCAAAGAGCTGTTTTCCAAAAGCAATCGCTGGTAAGCGTGGTAAGCTTCCGCCACTTCTTTTATCCGCTCTGTTTCCAGTTCTTCCGGCGCGTCATCGCGGGTTTTGAGTTTCTCGGCGTATTTTAAATAATCTTCCGGGTAAATTGCCTGGTCTTTGCAATGCGAAAAATGCGAAATCAACGCCTTAATAAACTTTGTCGGATTCCCCAATGGTTTGTAATAATCCAGATTAAATTTTTCCAAATTGCGGTAAACCAAAAGCCAGCCCGCCGTGCCGTCTAAAACTTTAAAATCAGCGGGCAAGCCAATGTCCAAAGCGTAATCCCGCAAAACCCTTTCGCAAAAAGAATGGAAAGTTGAAATCCACAAATCCACATAGCCGTAAGGCAACAAAGTCTCCACCCTCTCTTCCATTTCCGTCGCCGCCTTTTCCGTAAAAGTTAAAGCTAATATTTCTTCGGGCTTCGCCCCGCCGACTTGCCCGCCGGAGCCTTGGCGAAGGTGGGAGCTTTTAGCGGAGGCGGGCCGAGCTTCCCCTTTTTCTATAAGGTTAACAATTCTCTGCGTAATAACTGTCGTTTTCCCCGTCCCTGCCCCGGCCACAATCAAAAGCGGCCCTTTGTCATAAGCCACAGCCTCCTTCTGTTCCTTATTCAGTTTTTCTAAGTCCAAGGGCATTTTGTATCATTTTATACCATAAAACAAAAAATCGCCTACAATGACAGTGATTACTAATTAAAAACAATGGCACACTTCGCCGTGCTATCACTAAATCTGCCAATTCTTGGGCGAACTTATTTAAAAATCTAGTGCAAAAAATACAACCCTAGCAAAGCATTAATTATCCCGAATACCCAAGGAATAATTAATTCAATGTGTGAAAACGCATAATTAATTCATTATTTCATTAGTAGTCTAGAATAACTACCATCTTTCATATAATCATCAAGTTTCCCAAACATATCTTGAGCAATATTTGATCTATGAGGTTCAATTTTCTTTTCATCCTCATATGCAACTTTTCTTTTAGCGCCATAAGTAGCACATAAATGTGCAAAGTCATTTTTTTCTTGCTCTGTCGTTTGATGATCTGGAGCACCACCATCTGCAATAATTATCTTGGGTATAAATTCATCAGTATCTATATGGGTATCAATTGCGATGATTTCGCTTACGCGGATGTTGCATAAATCCCGAGAAAGTTTTACCCATTCTTTTTCTTTATTGTATGGTTTTGTTTTTAATAACGGCTCCAACATTTCTTCGAATTGATTTATTCTTGTGAGAATAAAATCTCCAAATTTAGCTGTCCTTTCGTCTATGAAATTTCTATAAACTTTTGACAAATCAAGTACTTGTTTTGCTTTTTCCAAACGGTCGGCATTAGTCAATGTTTTGTCCTTCAATAATTTGTCCATCATTACAGATACAGCTTTATAATAATAGTTTTCTTCATGTTCCCAATGCTGAACTATAGTTGCATTTAAGAGAAGCAACCCCCTTTCAACTTCGCGACCAAGTTCAATCATTGTCGAGTCTAAATTATTTTCGGTTTTTTTGTTCCAAAACATATATTTAAGTTATTGTTTCTATTAATAAATCCTCCGTAGGAACGCCTAACGACTTGGCGATTTTTAGTTTGTGGACCTAGGCAGAATTGGACTGCCGCCTCCTCGTTGCAAACGAGGCGTTCTACCACTGAACTATAGGCCCTTTATTTTTTGCAATTATCCCGTCGGGGCTGAACTTCTAGCCCTTATTTTAACAACAACCAAAACGAAACTCCGATTATTAATATAGTGGTAAAAGTCCCCAAAATCCAGTTTTCGGGAATTCCCAAATGGGCAAATAAAGTCATATGGAGCTTGTCGTATTGCAACATCCATTTCCACTTCAGTGCTTTGCGATAAAAATGCGTAAAGCCGGTAATTATCAAATCCGGCAAAACTGCTCCAAAGCTTGCCCAAAACAACACCACAAAATTCATTTTCAAAAACAACCAGCTCCAAAAGAAAAAAATTAAACAACTCGCAATATCAATTATGATAAAAATCATGGCTGGCTTGGGGATTATCCCCTTTCTCTCCATTTTCTTCGGCCAAACGCAGGCGGCATCGGTGTGCGGAATAAAATCTAAAACGTGGTGCGAAATAAAACCAAACACAAAAGCCCACGGCCAGGAAAATTTAAAAGTCTTGCTGGCAGCAGTAGAAAAAGCGATATGAGCTAAAAGGATCATTGTCTTAATTTTAAATCCTCAACAACAAAAAAGAAAACCCGATTACGAGCGCCGTGGTTAAAATTCCGAAAACAAAATTTTCGGGAATACCCATGTGAGTGAAAATGCTCCAATGGAATCTTTCGTATTTTTTCATAAAACTCCACTTCAAAGCCGGATGGTAAAAAGTTGTAAAGCCCGTGATAATCAAATCCGGTAAAACCGCTCCGAAGCTTGCCCAAAATAAAACCGGCAAGTTTGTTTTCAAAAATAGCCAACACCAAATAAAAAACACTAAAGTTGCCAAAGCATCAACCGCAATAAAAACCTTCGCCGCCACCGGCATTATCCCGGCGTCTCTTTGTTTCCGCGTCCAAACGCAAGCGGCGTCAACATGCGGAATTAGGTCAATAACGTGGTGTGAAACCAAGCCAAATAAAAAAGCCATCGGCCAGGACAACCGCAACGATTTGCTAACTGCGCTGGCAAAAGCAACATGAGCCAAAATAATCATAGATATAATCTTAAAATAAAAAATTAAAAAAGAAAAACGCCGCCATATAAATTTTATATGACAGCGTTCAAAAAACATCACGAAAAATAAGAATCTAATTCGGAATCATCAAGCTCGCGAATAACCTCCGGTCCGGAAAATCCCATTGAAATTTGTACCTGAACAACATCTGCCGGCGAAAGATTAGTCGGGCGGATCTTCTTTCTGTTACTTATAAAAGCCACAAAACAAGAAGTGAGAGAATGGAGAACACAAACTTTCGGCCCAATCACTTCAATGCCCTTAACAAGCTTTTTCTGTTTTCCGGCGATAATACCAAGAACCCAAAAATCTTCAGAAAATTCCACCTCCACCACGAGATAATCGCTCTGCTCGCTCATTCCATTAAGAATAGGAACGCGCTTGCGAAAAAACTTTCCTACTTTGGTGGCTAAAAATCTTCCCAGTACATAAAAAATCAAAACCATAAATTCCGCAACCGCCAAACAATTAATCAGAAAATCTAAAAATGGATTTCCTGTTTTCGCAATCAACGAAAGAATAGGCTGCCACAGATTAAACAGACCCTTGCCCAGAAAAGATAACAAAACTCCGAAAAGTGTCAGAACAAGAAAAGTCACAAAACCCTTTATAATGTGAATCTTTGTATTCAACCGTCACCACCCCCTTTTTTTATTTAATTTTAAAGAACTGCCTGTGGGTGAGGAAGGAATCGGACCTTCGACCTCTGTCTTATCAGGACAGCGTTCTACCACTGAACTACTCACCCATTAACTCTA
>Ga0265316_10000624_pt1 | contig 39417 bp, 47 predicted proteins | sample 4522metaG_FD_202092 | JGI IMG/M metagenome (GOLD analysis project Ga0265316, IMG submission 202092) | Rhizosphere microbial communities from Carex aquatilis grown in University of Washington, Seatle, WA, United States - 4-5-22 metaG | ecosystem: Host-associated > Plants > Roots > Rhizosphere >... | reverse complement strand
ATAAGCAGGCAATCACACCACCATAAGCAGGCAATCACACCACCATAAGCAGGCAATCACACCACCATAAGCAGGCAATCACACCACCATAAGCAGGCAATCACACCACCATAACCGGCTGGAAGCCGCGTGGTTAAAGGCTTTTTTTGCCCCCTAAACAATAAAACAACAGCAAATAAAAAAACAACACCAAACGCGCGCGCGAAACGTCCCGACCCGCTTTCTCTCCGACCCTGGCGCTTGGTGTTGTTTTTTTAAAGAAAAAAAGCAAGAGCAGGACGATCCAGCATGGCACAAAAGAGGATACATCCTATGGTATGTACCCTCTCGACACGGCTTCAAGCCTTAACAGGCTTGAGAAACTTGTTCCCCCCAGTTGTCGGGCTTGCGCCCGACCCCGCCGGTTTTGCAAGCTATCGAAAGAGCTATACAGGGCAAAACCAGCGGGGTCGGGCGCTCGATTTTGTAGCCAAGAGCCAGGTCGCCAGCAAAGCTGCCGCCCGTCTCTTGGACAAAATCGGCACCGACAACTGGGGGGAACGACTGGTTCTCAACGGGTTCGTCGTTGACGCCGACTGCTTCCTCACCGCCTCCTGGCGGACTCGACACCCGATCCCGAACGACCGAACCCGACCCGAGAACCTGCCCCTGCCAGGGGCATCCATCAAGCAAGCCGACCCGTCCCGAACACGCCGAGGAGACGCAGCCCCATCCCGGACATCGTGCAGACATCGCCGGGAAGGCCTCCAGGAGCCCGCTAGGCGCGTTTTCACCGATCATCTATACTTTGCCAGCGTCAATGGCAAAACGAAGCCACAGACGCGAATTCAGTGGGTGGGAACCAGGGCTTCCGCATGGCCCCCAACCGAACCCGCCAAGTGGGGGATTACCGATCCTCCAGCCGGATCGTTTTAAGAGGCTCTTGGGACAATCCCAAAGCCTGTTCGACCCGTGCCAAGCGTTCCGTTATGGCGGACGTAGCGGGAGTCTTCGGACGGTGAGCGGCTGAGGCTTTTAATTTGCGGCCAGCCAGCAGGTTTTCGAGGATTCGGATGCGCGATTCCAAAACGAGAACCTGCTGCCGTAACGAGGTATGCTTTGAAGCCATACGGTTGTGTCCTTATGCGAATAAGGCGAGGATGCACAAGGCATCGCTTGATTCTATCCTAGCACATTGCCGTGGATGGATAAGCAAGGGGGACTGTTGACCTTCCGACACGCCAGCACATTGCCAGGTTGCACCAAGGGTATACAATGCAAAGTATCGGACATCCGATACTCGATCAGGGATCTCTAAAATCAGCCGCTCTTGCTTGCTGACGAGGCGACCACACCTTTGTTATCAGCAAAAGCGAATCTGCGTATAGGGACAATGTGCTGAGATCGCTTCGCAAATAGTTCCGAATTTTTCCCTATAGTCGGCGATTTTTGTGTGTGAGAGCGGCTGGTTTTTAAGACCGCTGCCGTATCGGAACATCGGAAATTTTGAAAAGGAGGCATCATGCCCGCACGGAAAAATGCTCCTGGCGTCGGTCGGGCAGCGGGCGCACCAGGGCACACCGGAAGGCCCACGAAATGAGATCGTGACAATCTCATTTTTGTTTTTTGTGTCAGCACGACGCATGATGGCACATGACGGCCACACCAACGGATGTGGAAGGATTGAAAGGCAGAGACCGTGCAGAGGGGGATAGCATGTCGTATCGAATAGCCGTAGTTTTCGTTTTCTTGAGCGTCTTCATCCCGGCTCACGCCGAATGGGGCAGCAATTGGAGTCAACAACGGATTCAGCAAGGAAATCAAATTCGACCAGAGCAATCCCAACAGTGGGATCAACAAAATCGGGTCACTCCACAGCAATTGCAGCAATGGACGCAGCAAAATCAGATTAACCAACAGCAATATCAGCAACAGAGGCAATTGAACCCTCCCGGATACTCTGTACCACCTCCAAGATATGGGATGCCCGCCCAAGGATATAGAAATGCTGTTCCAATAGTTATCCCCGCACCTTGGGGCGAGGAAGCCCGCCGACAAAGGCAACTCGAACAGCAACAACGCGAAGCCGAGCAACGCCGCCAGGAGCGGCTGGCGGAAAAGGAACGGGAGCGCCAGGAAAAGATCGCCCGCAAGGAACAGGCCCGGCAGGAGCGGATCGCCCAGGAGGAGCGACGACGCCAAGCCGAGGCGGATCGACGGGAACAGGTGCGCCAGGCCGAAATCGCCCGGCAGGCCGCGATCCAAGCCGCGTGGGAGTTGGATCAATTCAAGAAGCAATTCAACAACGGCATCGTGGGAGCCATTGCCTTGGGCGTCCTGCTGCTGTTCATCCCCGGCTACCGCGTCCATGCCCAAGACCGGCTGTTCCATTTCAAAGAATGGCCGTTCAAGGGCTTTTTCATCGTCTCCAGCCTCGCCCTCGGGGGATTCATCGCCCTCCTCAACGACGGCATTTCCAACATCGACACCGGGCATGTGGCCGCATTCGTCGGCCTTTTCGGCATCCCCGCCGCCTTCTACGTCCCCGGCCTCGTGCTGCTGTTCTTCAACTACCTGCACTACCTCTTTGTCCCGCACCCCGCCGAGGAATACCTCAACCGGGCGGCGCACTCCCGCGATCCCGCGCTGGGCGAAGCCAAGCGAGCCGCCGAATCCATGTACCGGCCCGGCAGCGGCAATGTCTTCGACGAGTGGCGAGCCCGCAACCACAAACGGCGCGTGGAAGCCATGACCGAACTCCTCAAAAAGGAAAACGAAGCCATGGAAGCCCTCATCAAGAACCAAAAACAAAAAGCCGACCTGAACGATAGGAAACGCTCATGACCGACCACAGCAGCCCTGCCCTCTCCGGCGAACTCCTCACCCCCGAACAGGAAAAACTCGTCCGCGCCCTCGACGCCGCCAAACGCCAGGGCATCAACGCCCAGGTCGCCGCCCGCATCTCCCGTTCCGTGTTCTTCAACAAAATCACCGAAAAACGCATCCAAGCCGGGCAAGCCGTGGTTCGGGCCGAGCGCGAATTCATGGGTGAACTCATCGAACACCAAAGAACCCAGGCCCGCCTTTTCGACCTGGCCACCGAGATCGAGACCGAAAACCTGGAGCGGAGAAACCGCCTGGCCGCTGCCCAACGCCAAGCCGCCGTCAACGAACTCGACGCCGAAATCGCCCTCGAACAACGCCGCCAAGCCTTGGCCCAGCTCAAACGCAGCGCCGAAGGCACCTCCGAAAACTCCCGCCAACAACGCAACGACCGCCAGTACCAGGAAGCCCAGCAGCAAGTCGAACACGACATCCGCATGAAAACCCTTGAGGCGGGCAAACGCCTGGAAATGACCCGAGCCCTCCGCCAGGAACGCGACCGCATGATCGCCGAAGTCACCGCCGAAAGTCGCGGCAAGCCTACCCCCGACCAGGAAAAAGACATCGACAACACCCACGACTTTTTCCAGCGCCTCATCGACGAAATCTAGCCAGCCACGCCACCGCCATGAGCCAGATCACCATCGGACAGACCCGTAAGGGGAGACCCCTTATAATCCCCCCAAAAATCCGGTCAACCCACATGCAGGTCATCGGCGCATCCGGCACCGGCAAGACCAAATTCCTCGAAAACATGATCCGCCAGGACATCCTGGACAACCAAGGCCTCTGCCTCATCGACCCCACCGGCAACCTCTTCCACGACCTGGTGCGCTGGTGCGAAACCAAGGACTTCTTCGGGCGCAAACCCATCCACCTCTTCGACCCCTCCTCCGACACCTGGACATTCGGTTTCAACCCGCTCAACTTCGGCGACGTGGCCCAGCAAGACATCTCCTTTTTCGTCGATGCCATGGTCAAGGCCTGCGCCCAGGTCTGGGGCGGGGAAGACACCAACGCCACACCGCTGCTCAAGCGGTGCCTGCGCATCACCTTCCACGCCCTGGCCGAGAAGCGCCTTACCCTCCTCGAAGCCCTCGACCTCATCACCGCCGAAACCACCGTTCTTCGACGGAGCCTCACCCGCGACATCGTTGATCCCGTGGTGCGCCTCCAGTGGCAAGGCTTCCAGAACATGCGCCCCCGCGACTTCACCGAACAATTCGGCTCCACCGCCAATCGCCTCATGGAATTCCTCGCCTCCGAGCGCATCCGCCGCATCCTCGGCCAACAGGAAAACATCCTCCACTTCCGCAGCCTCATGGATCAGGGCCACGTCCTCCTCGTCAACCTTTCCTCGGGCCGGAACATCTCCGAAGACAATGCCAGCCTGCTTGGTGCCCTCATCGTCAACGACCTCTTCCTCAAGGCCCGTGGCCGACCCAAAGGCAGCCGGCCCTTTTACCTCTACATCGACGAATGCGCCCGCTTCATCAACCCCGACATCGGGCGCATCCTCGACGAGGGGCGACAATTCGGCCTCCACCTCATCCTGGCCCACCAGCACCTCAGCCAGCTCCTCAAGGCCGGAGAGGCCGTCTACGGCGCAGTCATGACCGACGCCCGCACCAAAGTCGTCTTCGGTGGCCTCAGCCCCGACGACGCCGAAGAAATGGCCCGAAACGTCTTCATGGGCGAATTCAACCTCGAAGAAGCCAAGCAAAGCCTCATGAAGCCCGTCGTGGTGGGCTACGACACCGTATGGCTGTCCAGCCACTCCACCAGTGATGGCGAAAGCCACGGCAGCAGCCAGAGCAACGGTAGCGGCTCCTCGACCACCGGCACCACCGGACGCACCTGGCGGGAATCCGAAGACTGGTTTTTCGGCGAAGAGGAAGAACTCAGCCGCTCCAGCAGCCAGGCCTTGGGCATCTCGACCAGTTCCTCATCCGGCTCCAGCTTCTCCCGCTCATCGAGCAGCACCTACGGAGAAAGCGAATCCCTCATGCCCATCCTCAAAACCCTGCCCGGCGCAGTTTTCAGCCTCGAAGAACAGCAGCACAAAGCCGCCGCCAAACTCCGCAACCTCCGCCAGCAACAAGCCGTCATCAAAATGCCCGACCGCCTCAGCGTCGGCATCACCGCCACCCGCGTCGAAGACGGCTACGCCCGCCCCGAGCGTGTCGAACGCTTCAAACAAGCCAGCTTCCAGCAAAGCCCCTTCGCCACCCCGATCCCCGAAGTGGAAAGGGAACTGGCCGACCGACGCAGCCGCTTAGAAAAAGAAGCCCTCCAGGCCGGGCAGGCCGGGAAGAAACCCGAACCCGAAACCCCCGATGACTTTTTGGAATAACCAGGAGAAGGGTTCCGCCCCCTTCGCCCGCGAACTCCACGGGAGTCGAACTGCCCGCCCGTTTCCCGCCCGGCATCGCCGTTCAAAAGTTACGGCCAAGCCAACCGAAAACCGGGACGGACGACTTCCCGACGCGGACGAAGGCAGCGGAAGGGCGCGGCGGCAGTCCCACCGCCGCGCCCTTGAAGAATGACCGAGCCGCCAAATACCTTGGCGCATTCCGAAAACAGGCCTATGATGAAAAGAGAAAAAACCACCCCTTCACCCCAAGCCCCTATGCCCGAAACCCCGGAACGGAAACCCCGCTTCAAGCGGGTGGCCGTCGAGGACATCCAGATCACCGAGCGGGACGTGGAGATCGTCCGCCAGGTCGCCAAACACCGCTTCCTGCGCTCCACCCATATCACCGCCCTTGTCCCCGGCAGCGCCCAGACGACCATCCGGCGGCTCCAACTCCTCTACCATCACCAGATACTCGACCGCCCCCGCGAACAGATCGATTACTACAATCCCATCGGCTCCAAAGCGATAGTGTACGGCCTGGGCAACAAGGGAGCCGACCTGTTAGCCGAACGTATGGAATACCTGCGCGGAAAAATTAACTGGGCCGCCAAAAACAAAAGCGTCGGCCCGGTCTTCCTGGAACACACCCTGTTGACCGCCGACTTCATGGTCGCCCTCGAAGTCGCCTGCCGGGAACACGGACGGGTGCGCCTGATCGACGCCCAAGAAATCCTGGCGAACGCCCCGGAAAGCACCCGCAAACGTCCCAACCCAACGGGACTGAGCGTGACGGTGGACGACCTCGACCAACGCCGACACACCTTGGGTGTCATTCCTGACCAGATGTTCGGCTTGCAGTATCTCGACAAACCGGAAGGCAGAAATATAGGCTACTTCTTCCTGGAAGCCGACCGCGCCACCATGCCGGTCATGCGCAGCAATCTCCGGCAAACCTCCTTCTACCGCAAACTCGTGACCTATTACGCGACGTGGGAAACCGGCCTTCACACCAAACTGTTCAACTTCAAAAATTTCCGCGTCCTCACCGTCACCAGCTCCCCGGCGCGAGTGACCAGCCTCATCGAAGCGAACAAAGCCCTCGCCAAAGGCACCGGCTCCCGGCTGTTTCTCTTCACCGACGAAGCCAGCCTCAAAAAAGCAGGCAACCCCCTCACCCTGGAATGGCGAAGCGGCAAAGAAGGGGAGCCCACCCGCCTGGTGGAGTAGGCAACGGAAGCATGGGAGGAAGAACAGGGGAGCAGGGGAATCCCAGGCGCTGTACCGGTAGCCCGAAACGCACCATTGCCACCAAATCAGGTGAAACGCGCTTATCGAAAGAGGCGCATCATCAGGCATTGCCGGTGCGCGTTTCACCTGATTTGGTGGCTTGATTTAAGAGCCGCCAGGACGATGGCACGGGTTGGCGTGCCTGTCGTTCGACAGATTTTAGCCGCAAGCGTGGTGCAGCATGTGCGGATAGACGGGGAAGGGGAGCGCCGTAGATGCCGTCGCCTGCTATAATTTAAACGCATCGCTTCTCCGTCGTTCTTTGGCCACGGCAGCAGTAGCGTATGAGAGATGACGCATAACACGCCATTCTTGACGTTAGGAAAGTATCTACAAATCGCAGAGCGACTTCAAAATGATGGAATTACTGATTGGCATAATCGGTTCGTTGATTGCAACCATGATTTTGATGGCAATTAGTTTAGCTCGTGATCGGATGCAATATCAGAGCATTGGACGTACTCATATTCGTGCGTTCAAAGGTGAATGGGAAGGCATTGTTAAGCCACAAGAAGGAATAGTAGACGTCCCGAATGAGATTCCTATTACATTTTATATCAAACCAGGTTGGTGGAAGCGTGTGTACGCCACATCATCCTTTAATTCGCTCTCTCCTAGTCGCGGAAAGATTATAAATATTTATAACGGCGGATTTCTTCATGATCGTTATTTGTTGCTCAGGTATCATAACAAAGATCATGATACTATAGGGTTTGGCGCAACAACACTTAAGCTTAGTGCTGACAAACAACACCTATATGGAAATATAATAGGTTACAGTAGTCATGCAGACAAAATGTTTTTTTCTAAAATAGAGCTAAAGAAAAAATATTTTGATTAAGTGAAAACGGAATTTTTTCGTATAAAAAATGTCGCTATCCATAAACTAGGATAGCGACACCAATGTAAATATATCACCATTTTTTCGGAAAGAATGTTGCTAGTTTGAGCAAGGCTTGTGCTTGAATCCCGCTTTTCCTAGGTGCCAGGTTATATACCACTCGAACCTGATTGATCGTGGTTGCCGCATCAAGCTCTAGTTTCAAAACGGTTTCGAGCTTCTGCTCGGCCAATACCTGAATCTCGCTACCGCCTAGCTGTAGCGCATTGTCATACAACGATTTGGCTTGATCGGACGTGGTGACTTCATTGATCTCCGATTTCATGAAGGCTTCAAGCTTTTGCAAGGCTTGTGCCTCAATCTCGCTACCGCTCAATGTATGGTTATACACCGATTGGGCTTGGTCAAATGTTATTGACAAATAAAGCATTTTTTGTAAGGCTTTCGCTTGAATCCTGCTTTTCCTCGGCGCACGGTTGCGCACCGATTTGGCCTGCTCGAATGTATCTGCCAGATTGAGCGCCTTCCACAATGCCTTACGTTTTTTCCAGATTCTCCAAACCAGCACACCATCGTGTGTCGCTAAGGCTTGGTCAAATGGCGTGGTGAGCGTTGCCAAAGAATGGACTGAAATATTCACCCCGAGTTGTGCATGTAATTCCTCTATCGAAATGCCAATATAGGCAGCGATGACTTCAAAATCAACATCTTCTAAACTTGCATTCATCTCTCTTCTCCAATTGTTGAAAGAACACCAGCTCGCTTGTTTTTAAGCGAACTAATGACTATCAACAAGAAGAAAAAGGCTTATATAAAATATTCATTTAATATGTACAAATAAACCAACTTTCACTTGTTACATATATTATAGACTATACAGCATAACATATATAAAAAATAATGCAATTACCAAAATATCTTGGGGTCAAAATTGCTAAACCGATTCTCCTCTGCCAGGCGCTTATGCCAACTAGGCTAGATAAAGTGAGGCCTAAAAATGAGGAAACAGCGGAAGAACCCAGGCTAACCAATAGTACGCAAGAAATCCACCGGGCGGACAATCGGAATACCTGCATAGCTGCCCAGCTTCGACAGATGGCGGTCGCCGGACACGATCAGGTCGGCCTGGCCTTCCAGGGCACACGCTGCAATATGGTCGTCATCGGAGTCATCCGGCACGACACGAGGTACAGCTTTTGGTTCGACTATTTCCGCCTTTCTGACGATGGTTCGCAAGGCGTGTTGCAATTCCGCCTCCTCCCACCGGAATTTGTCCCGAAGTTTTCGGGCCGTTTCCGAAACGATGAACTTGGAGAGGATAATGCCGTATTTTCCCTCATGAAAGGGTTGCCACAGACCGCCAAGGGTGCCGTTGGGGAATTGGAGCGATGACACGATAACATTGGTATCAAGGACGACGCGCAACTTACCGGGATGCTTTGCGTTCCGCATAGAGCATTTCGTTAAGTTCTTCTTCTGAAGTGATACCAAGTGCTTTGGATCGTTCCGCACCGTATTGTTGGGCGCGTTTAATCGAAGCCGCGAACTCTTCCACGCTCATTGGGTTGCTCCGCTCTTCCTCCTGGGCCTCGTTGATCACCTGCATCACCCAGACGTCATCAATAGCCGGTTCCGGCTGTCTTTTGCGATAGGAGCGGTACACGCGCAGCATTTCGCGGAACAGCTCACTTTTGGTGCGCTTTTCCTCTTGGGCGATTTGTTCCACCTCATCCGCCAGTACGGGCGGGACGGAAAAACCGATAATTTTTGTGAGGCGTGTCATGGACATAGACCTTGTTTAACTAAGTTTAACTCTGATTTCAGTATAGAGTATATACCCGGAATGTCAAGGCAACGGGTGACGGTGTGTGCATTGGTAGGACTGGCCGAAAGCTAGGCGACTGGCCCGCCACCTCCTTTCCAAAATACCCGACCTTCCTCAAGCGGAATGGCTTGCTCTCGCAAGCCATACTTGAAAAAATTCCTCCCCCCTCATCATTCACATTGGAATGCGGAAGGTTCCCGCAGCCGATAAGTGCCGCCCCCTTTCTCACAACGTACCCGTCCTCGCTTCTCCCATTGTAGCCGTCACCTCAAGCTGTAAAGGCGCGGAAACGGAAAAAACCGCCCATCAAGGGCGGTTTTTCCATATTGATTCGGCCTTGACAGCTTGAGGACTCCGACGGCTCTCCCTCTAATTAGGCGAGGACGGGTCGATGCCCCGCCGAGAGGAGAAGAATCAATTACCAGTAACCATCAATCATATGGACGAAGAAGAAATCATCAGTGTCTACACGAAGGAGCAAGCCATTGACGATGGAGTCCTGTTCCAGGCAGGCGAGTTTGGCGGATTGGGGATGGTATTCACCACGAACCTCATTGCCCAGTTATCCAAAGAAGCGCTTCTCATGGCGGTTGTCCAGGGATTAGCCGCCGCCGAGAATTTTACCGGCCCTGACATCGCCGCCATACAGATAGGGGACACGCGGGTCTGGGTGGATTATGTCGGGAAGGACTTGACCTTTATGCTCCCAGAAGACTATTAAACCCGCCGCCTATGTCCATAGACATATATTTCAGCGACCTCAGCTACGAGGCGCAAAGAGAGTTGTGCGAGGCAGTGCGCTCGATGCTTCAGGCATCGGGCGACCTTCCCGAACAGGAGGAGGGGGAGAGTTGGGGGCGGTATGAGTTCAGGGTCTACGAAATACTCTATCACTATATCAATGTTCATAATAAGCTAACAGTAACTTTATGGAAAGAAGAGAAGTAAAATTCTGGGTCGGCTGTCCGCAGTGCGGAAAAACCATCGGCGTCCCGCCCCGGTTCGTGATGCAGTTTTTGGAGCGGGTCATCAACCAGGCCCAAGGGCAGATGGAGACGGTGGACGGCGAGGCACACACGCCGACCCGGCAACCGAGGAAGAGCGGCGAGGCACACACGCCGACCCGATACCAGCCCAAGTATGGAGCGAAGACGCCACCACGAGGCCGATATGCGGGGAATATCCCAAAACGAGGAGGAGGGGCTTAAGCCCCCTTCATTGGGCGGCACCCCACACCCACTGCACCTCCCCCTACGGGAACCTCTTCCATTTCGCTCCAATGCGAACGATGAGGGGGGGGGAATCCAAATGCCATAGCCATTCTGGCAAACCCCCGTTTCATTCTATGATTTTGACGGTTCCGGCGGAATGCCGTATCTTAAAAGAATATGATACATAATGTTATACCCGTATGGACAAGGAAACACTGGAAGCCTTCAAGGGCATTGTGAAAGAAGCTATCAAGGAAGAAACCCAGGCACTGGAAGCGGCCATGAAGGATCAATTGGAATTAGCCATGCAAGCTCAACTGGAAGATGTTACCGGTGTCATCCGGGATATGGGAATCATGATGGATGCCAGGATGGGTACGCTTCAGGAGGAAGTACATATGCTTACAACCGAAGTACACGCGGTCAAACAAACCGTCGAGCGCATCGACGAACGAACCCAGAACCAGGTCGAGGCTTTGTATGAAGAATTGCGGGTCACTCAGCGCAATGTCAAGGAAATACAGTTTGACGTGGTGCGTATCAAGACCCATATCGGAATGCCCGCCTAAGTGGCATGATTTTTCCAGGCAACAAGGATTACCGCCTTATGAGGCGGTTTTTTTGTGGGCAAAGCATGGGAATTTGACGAAATTCAAAATCCTCCTATGGTGAAAGTACCGTACCTTCACAATTCACCACCGGGGGATTCGTCATGTCTCAGGATACCCACACCACGCTCTATGTAAAAGACCTTTTCGGCGAGTATATGCCTGCCGACGCGCAGGTGATTATTGCCGAAGCCAAACGGCGGATGACCGCTAAACTCAAACGCGGATCGCCGCTGACTTCGCCGGGAGCGGCCCGCGAAGCCATCCGTTTTAAACTGGCCGACTACGAATACGAGGTATTTGCCTGTCTCTTTCTGGATAACCAGCACCGGATCATTCGATTCACGGAGTTGTTTCGCGGCACCATTGACGGGGCCAGCGTGTATCCCCGCGAAGTCGTCAAAGCCACCTTGGCCTGCAATGCCGCCGCCGTGATCTTCTGCCACAACCACCCCTCCGGCCTGGCTGAACCCAGCGAGGCGGATCGGGTCATCACCCAGCGGCTGAAACAGGCCTTGGGGCTCTTGGACATCCGCGTCCTTGACCACTTCGTGATCGGAGCCGAGACCGTCTATTCCTTCGCCGAACACGGCATCTTGTGAGGCGACGGCCATGGATACCATCAACCACACCACTCCCGGCCCCTTCCCGCCCGATGGCAGCCTCCTTTCGTTTCCCGAGCGCGGCCCGTGGGGGAGGGCGGGCTATCGGGGGAACTGTTCCGGGTATGTCTATCAGCGGATATTTCAGTGGCTTCGACCGAAGGTCTTCACCGATCCGATGGTGGGCAGCGGCACATCGGTCGAAGTGGCGCGGGAAATGGGGATTGAAGCCTACGGCCTGGATCTCCATTCTGGATTCAACATCCTCCGGCACTCCATCCGGGAAACCGTCGGAAAACTGTCCGACCTGGTGCTTTCCCATCCGCCGTACCACAACATCATTCTGTACAGCGGGAGCGTCTGGGGGCGGGAACCGCACCCAGACGACCTTTCCCGGTGCGCCTGCGAAGGGGAGTTTCTGGATAAATTACGCTGGGCAGTCCTCAACCAACGTGCCGCCACGGTGATCGGCGGCTATTACGGGATCATCATCGGGGATATTCGACGCGGCGGGCGCTATTCCTCGTTTCAGGCGGACATGATCGCCCGAATGCCCAGAGAAGAACTCCGGGCGGTGATCGTCAAGGCGCAACACCATATGGGGAGCGACGCCAAGAGCTATGACTCCCTGCTCTTGCCGAGAATCCGACATGAATATGTCCTGTTGTGGCAGCGTCTGAGAACTATCCAGAGGATACCCGGATAGTCCTCGGCGGGAGGAAAGCACACAAAAATTGTTTCTCAAGCCCTGCTTCAGCGGGGCTTTTTTCTCTTTTGAGTTGGTTATCCGGTCACTTTGTCCAGCAGATTGTTGGACAAAGTGACCTCTCTTCGCGTTAAGTACAATTCTTGGTGTAAGAACTGACTATGCGGCTACTGCAACTTATAACTTTTTCAATGGCGTTCTAACAGTTACCCATCGATTTGGGTGCGCCATGTCTTGACAAACCCAACTCGAAACAGCACCTTCTGTAGCAATACTGCCAGTTACCGAATCCCAATAATCAAAACCGATTTGTATCATTCCCTCGCCGACAGGAAGAACTTCTGCTTCGGCAAAATAGCTCCAATCTCCACGCGCTGCGGGACGAGGCCAATCAGTACTCCACATATGAAACAACATATCTGGACTGTTTGAAGTCGGAATATCGACAATATTGTTATTAACACCAAATACCGACCCATTAGGGAGAATGTTCCACGCTGATGGAATACGCCACTCGGCTTTTGGCATGTTGTAGCCCCACACTTTATTGTTACTATCACAAGCCGGACAGATCATATGGTCGGTGACTAACTGATTATTTCCATCTGCATCAACACCGTAAAGACGAAACGCCCGAACACGAACAGAGCCTAATCCTACGCCATGATTGACGGCAACAATCCATGGGATTGCGGATGTAAATCCTTCTGGTGGCATTTGGTAATGCATTCCTCGAAACCGTACTTCTGGGTATTGATCTGTCGGCGCGGAATCAAAGCAACTATTTATTTCCTGTTTGACTATTTTAAGGGAGTTAGAAGCCTGGTCATAGCTTAGGTCAAAGTTATACTCTTTCATTCCAAATACTGCATGTTCTAAATGCAGGGATGTTGGATTGGAACTAACAATTTCAGCGAATAAGGCTCCAGAGTCTGGATCGAGTGGAGGAGTAGGAGCGTATTCGTAAGCAACGACAAGGCTAGAATGAAACACTAACGAAGCAACCGCACAAATGCTAGTCGAATATTTCGACATTTTATTTCTCCAGAAGTAGCTTAAAGTTGCGAAGCCATCACCAGAAAAGCATAGGTCGTGGCTTGTAGGAAATAACACTCTCTTTTCAAAAGAGACCTTTCAATTTTGAAAGGTCTCAGCGTAAACGTCAGTCTTTTTTATTGGTGACGGCAGTCCTTGGGAGTAGCCAGAGACATTCCTGTAATTCTGAAGTTTGTCTCGTTATAGGAGAAATTCACCCCGTATCCATGTAATTTTGCCTGAATCAACGTTGTTGACCAAACAGTGATCGCCTCTGGCATTGCGCCTATGCTAGAAAACGGTGGCCCCATATAGATAGACAGGTAAATATTCCCGTCGCTCCGCATTTCAAAGGCGGTTGTATTTGGGCTATTCTGACAATACAACATCGTGGCATCAGCTTGAACGATATTGTTATTTATCAGAAAAAATAATCCAGCTAAAAGCTTCTTCATTATGCTTCTCCTCCGCAGTTTAATACTGCGCCTTGTTAAGTGCGTCCACATTGGCAGCACTAAACGCGAAGGAGAAAAGTATTGTTAAAATAACTTCTAATGATACACCTTTTATAAATTCTGTCAACATCATGAAATATTCTGAATCAATATAGTCAATTAGGTATGTTACTTTTACGGAGACCTAGACTTGACAGCCGCCCCATTCGCGCTAGGGTGAAGTTGCCGGTATGTGTAACCGTTCTTTGTATAACCTACCTTCATGGGAGAGAACTACCATGGCAACCTCAGAGCCTGAAGAAACCCCCAGCACCAAGCAACCACCTCTCTTTGAACTCGGTCAAGTGGTCGCCACCCAAGGCGCACTCTCGGCCTGTTCTCAAGAATACCTGTTCTTGTGCCTTGGTCGCCACGTCCGGGGCGATTGGGGCCATGTATGCAGCACTGACAAGGAGACGAACGACGCGGCCCTCATCGAAGGCAACCGGGTTCTGTCGGCCTATCCCATCAACCCGCGAAAGCCTTGCCAGGGGTTCGGCGACAATTGCCTGTGGATTATTACCGAGTGCGACCGCAGCGTGACCACCTTCCTCTTGCCGGATGAGTATTGAAACCGGCTACCGTTCAGACTTACAACCGAAGTCTGAACGGTTTTTTTGCATACAAGTCTTGGTGGTATGATGATAAAAGTGGAAATATGCCAAGATCTTAATTTTTTGATACTTCTTTGTATGTGGCTTTTTGGGAAGCGAGAGAATGGAACAGGGAACGCAATGGGGGAGTTAATAGAGTCTCTTCAAAAGCGGGACGAAGCGGCGAAGGAGCTTGAAAACCTTCCGACTACATTGGCACGAGAGAATCAAGAACGGTTGGCGCGTTTGGACAAGGTACGGCAGCAGGGAAAAGAGCAAAAAGAGAAAGACGAGAAAGAAATTGCAGCGTTACAAAGACGGTTGGATGAGTTAAAGCGGCGGAGAAATTCCTAAGTCTTGCGGAGATATATCGCTGTTCCAATTTGACAGGATAGCTATTCGCGCTAGTGTGAAAGCGGCACCTTGCCAATACCTATCCCATCAACGAGACACGAGGAGATACGCCATGAATACCCATCCGAGTATTTATGAGACCGTGACCGATACCATCCTGCATGAGTTGGAGCAGGGAACGGCCCCGTGGGTGAAGCCCTGGACGACCGGCGACCCTCCCGACTTGCCGCATAACCTGGTTTCCCAGCGCGAGTATACCGGCGTGAATATCATGCTGTTATGGCTTGCCAGCCTGGCATACGGATTCCGTTCCGCCGGGTGGCTGACCTTCAAGCAGGCAACCAAATTGGGCGGTCATGTGAAGAAAGGGGCGAAAGGCACGCATATCGTCTACGCCTCGACCTCCATCAAGAAAGTGGTCGATCCGAAGACGGAAGAAGCGGAGGAAGAGAAAATCCACTTCCTGAAATGGTACGTGCTCTTCAACCTGGAACAGACCGAGGGGCTTCCTGACCGTCTGTACCGGGTGACACCGCCGAAGCCCTTGGCGGATGCCCTGGCGTCGGTCGAGGCCTTCATCGCGGCGATTGGGGCGACTGTCCGCCACGGCGGCAACCGCGCTTTTTACCAGCCCGCCCTGGATTTCGTCCAGCTTCCCGATCCCGGCCAGTTCGAGAATGCGGCGCATTACTACGCCACCAACTTGCACGAGCACGGGCATTGGACGGGGCACAAAAGCCGTCTTGATCGCGATCTCTCCGGGCGTTTCGGCGAAGAAGCCTATGCCGCCGAGGAATTGGTGGCCGAGCTGACAGCAGCCTTCCTCTGCGCCCATCTGGGCATCACCGGACGCCTGCGCCACGCCGAGTATATCGCCAACTGGGTCACGCTTTTGTCGCACGACAAGAAGGCCATCTTCACCGCTTCGGCCAAAGCCACGGCGGCGGCGGAATACCTGCGGGCCTTCAGCGAACCGCCCGCCGGTCAGCCCGAAGAGGGCGGGGAGGAGCCATGAAAGCCAAATCCTTTGTGTCCTTCAAAGACCTGAAGGAGCGGGTTTCCATGGAGGCCATCTTGCGGCATTACGGCCTGCTGGAAGACTTGGAGCCGCGAGGCCAAGACGGCCTGACCGGGGTGTGTCCGATCCATCAAGGGGTCAACCCCACCCAGTTCCGGGTGAGCCGTTCCAAGAACTGCTGGAACTGCTTCGGGTGTGGCCGAGGCGGGAACGTGCTGGACTTCGTGATGGCGATGGAGGAAAAGCCGTTGCGCGAGGCGGCATTGCTCGTGCAGCAGTGGTTCCCCGAAGCGGCCCCAGCGCCCGAGAAGGGAGGTCGCCAGGAGGCAACCGGGCAACGGACGGCAGCGGGAAAATATCGGACGTCCGATAATCGCCCGGACAAGCCGAAAAAATCCGATCCGCCCCCGGCGACCACGGCCAGCCAAGAGGCACCTCCCGAGAACCCGCCCTTGCCCTTCCAGAACCTGCAAGGCCTGGACGCCCGGCATCCGTACCTGCGGGAACAGAGCTTCGACTTCGACACCCTGGAGCATTTCGGCGTCGGCTACTGCACCAAGGGGGTCTGCGCCGGTCGGGTGGCTATTCCCATCCACAACCGGGATGGCCGGTTGGTGGCCTATGTCGGCTGTTCCGTCGAAGATGGAGCCTACACCTACCCCGCCAACTTTCGGAAAGAAGCGGAGCTGTACAACCTCCACCGCGTCAAGGCCGAGGAGATCCCACCGGATGGCGTCCTCCTGGTCAGTGACTTCTTCGACGTGTTCCGCCTCTACGAAGCCGGTTACGGAAGCGCGGTCGGCTTGATGGGGGAGGAGATGAGCCCCTGGCAGGCCCGATTGCTCACCGAGTCCTTTCCCGAGGGGACGACGCTGCGCCTGTTTGGACAGCGCCAGTCCACTTGGGCGCTGCCGATTGTCGAGCGCCTTGTCCACACGTTCCGCATCCACATCGTTTGGCCGGAACGCAACGGTAGCAGCCCGCAGGATCTGTCAACGGAACAGATCTGGGAAATTTTGAACCCCTAATTTCCCGCCAGGCCTTTCCCCATGCGAAAGGCCTGTATTTTGTGTAAAATTGGAAATTTGCTAGACTGCAACCAGTGCAACCCCGCGCTGTGCGCGTTTTTCCGTCTTCCACCTTGCGTATAAAAAGGATTTTCCACCCCTATGAATTTTACTTCCACGGCCAGCTTTATTTGGTCGGTAGCCGATCTGTTACGCGGCGATTATAAGCAATCCGATTATGGCAAAGTGATCTTGCCGTTTACGTTGTTGCGTCGCCTCGATTGCGTCTTGCTGGAAACCAAAGCGGCGGTATTGGCCGAACACGAACTGCGCAAAGGTTCCGCCCTTCCGCTTGACCCCATACTGACCCGCAAAGCCAAGCAGAGTTTTTACAATACCTCGCCGCTGGATTTCCAGAAGCTTCTGGCCGATCCGGGGAATATCCGGGCCAATCTCATCCGCTATGTGAACGCTTTCAGCCCGAGTGCACGGGATGTGTTCGAGCGCTACCAATTCATGGAGCAGATTGAGCGGCTGGACAGCGCCAACCTGCTGTATCAGACGGTGCAGAAGTTCGCGGCGGTCGATTTGCACCCTCAGGTGGTCGATAACGCCCATATGGGCTTGATCTTCGAGGAGTTGATCCGGCGTTTCGCCGAGCTTTCCAATGAGACTGCCGGGGAACACTACACCCCGCGAGAGGTGATCCGCCTTATGGTGAACCTCCTCTTCATCGCCGACGACGACGCCTTGACCCAGCCCGGCATCGTCCGCAGCATCTACGACCCGGCGGCAGGCACCGGCGGAATGCTGTCCATCGCCGAGGAACACTTGCGCGACATGAACCCGGCGGCGCGGATGGTGGTGTTCGGGCAGGAACTCAACCCCGAATCCTTCGCCATCTGCAAGGCGGACATGCTCGTCAAGGGGCAGGAGGTTTCCAGCATCATCTTTGGCAATACCTTGTCCGAAGACGGCCACAGTAACAAGACCTTCGATTACATGCTGTCCAATCCGCCATTCGGCGTGGAATGGAAGAAAGTGGAAGGCGTGGTGCGCCGCGAGCATGAGCAGAAAGGTTTTGCCGGTCGTTTCGGGCCGGGCTTGCCGAGGATTTCCGACGGTAGCTTACTCTTCCTGATGCACTTGCTGTCCAAAATGCGCCCCGTCAGCCAGGGCGGCAGTCGCATTGGCATTGTCTTGAACGGATCGCCGCTGTTCACTGGCGGCGCGGGTTCGGGCGAGTCGGAGATCCGGCGCTGGATTATTGAAAATGATTGGCTTGAGGCCATCGTCGCCCTGCCGACTGATATGTTCTACAACACCGGCATTTCCACCTATATCTGGATTCTCACCAACCACAAGAAACCGGAGCGCAAAGGCAAGATCCAGCTCATCAACGGGGCGGAGTTTTTCCAGAAGATGCGTAAAACCTTGGGTTCCAAGCGCAAGGAGTTGAGAGAGGGGGACATAGCCCAGATCGTCCAGCTCTACGGCGCTTTCGAGGAAAGCGACTACAGCCGGATCTTCGACAATCAAGAATTTGGTTACTCGACGGTCATCGTCGAACGCCCGTTGCGGCTCAACTTCCAGGCCAGCCCGGAGCTTATCGCCCAACTGCGCGAAACCACCGTGTTTTCCAAATTCGCGGAAGCCGAGTGGGGGAAGCTCTCTGCCGCCCTCGCCGCCCTCGACCCGGCCAAGCGGTACACCCAGCGGGAAGCCTTCCTCAAGGAGGCGAAAAAAGCATTGACCGGCGCGGGCGTGAGCCTGACCGGGCCGCAATTCAAAGCCCTATGGCAAGGACTCTCGGAGCGCGACGAGACCGCCGAGGTGTGCAAAGATAGCAAGGGCAATCAAGAGCCGGACACCGATTTGCGCGACACGGAAAACGTTCCGCTCAAAGAAAGCATCGACACCTATTTCTTCCGCGAAATACGCCCCCATGCGCCGGATGCCTGGCTGGATCGGGACAAAACCAAAGTGGGCTATGAGATTCCATTTACTCGGCATTTCTACAAATATGTTCCGCCTCGCGCTTTGGGAGCGATTGACAGCGAGTTGAAAACGATCAGCCAGGAGATTATGGATTTGTTGCAGGAAATTACCGCATGACTATGGAAGACTTGGGAAAATACAAGCCCTATCCGGCGTATAAGGATAGCGGTATTGAGTGGATTGGCAATGTGCCGGAGTATTGGGATATTTCGCCTTTAAAATGGCAGATTGAGAGAAACGATGGTGGAGTCTGGGGCGATGACCCTGATGGCGAAAACGACACAATAGTTCTTCGCTCAACAGAACAAACTGTAGATGGCCGCTGGCAGATTGAAGATCCGGCAAAAAGAAAGATAAATACAACGGATAAATTTTCTGCTTTGCTAAAGAATGGCGACCTTTTACTAACAAAATCAAGTGGAAGTTCGCTTCATATTGGTAAAACGACACTTGTTACACCAGAAGTTTCCGCGTTGAATTGCTGCTATTCGAACTTTATGCAACGTATTCGTACAAAACATTCATTCATACCACAACTGGCTTGGTATATGATGAATAACGACTTAGCGAGGCTTCAGTTTGGTTTTTTGTCAAACTCAACAACTGGATTAGCAAATCTGAACGGCTCTCTGATTGGTCAAATTGTTTTACCTATTGCTCCACTCCATGAACAACAAAAGATAGCCATATTTCTCGACCGCGAAACCGCCAAAATAGACAAGCTAATAGCCAAGCAAGAGCGGCTGATTGAGATCCTTCAAGAAAAACGCTCGACGCTGATTTCCAATGCCGTCACTAAAGGACTAAAACCCGATATAACAATGAAGGAAAGTGGCATCTCCTGGATAGGAGAAATTCCATCTCACTGGGAGGTACTTAAGATTAAGTGGATTGCAAAAATGGAGAGTGGTCATACACCAAATAAAAAAGTTGATGAATACTGGGCGGATTGTGATATACCTTGGGTATCTCTCAATGACACAGGGCGGCTTAAAGAGAATGATTTTATTAGCGATACTACAATACAGATAAATCATCTTGGAATTGCGAATTCTTCGGCTAGGCTACTTCCACCGGAAGCTGTTGTATTTTCACGAGATGCTACAATTGGCCGTTGCGCTATAACAACAAGGCCCATGGCCGTGTCTCAACATTTTATCGCATGGCTATGCGGAGATAGAATTATTCCAGAGTATTTATTAAGAGTTATTCGATCAATGACTCAGGAATTGGAAAGATTAACATTTGGGTCGACTATAAAAACTATTGGAATGCCCGATGTGAGAACTTTGGTAACGCCTCTACCTCCTTTAGATGAACAAAAAGGAATCATTGATACTATACGCAGAGAAACTGCCAAAATAGACACGCTCATCGCCAAGGCCAAACGCTCTCTCGAACTCTTACAAGAGCACCGCTCCTCGCTCATTTCCGCCGCCGTGACAGGAAAAATCGATGTGCGGAATCTCGTGGAACCTTCCCATCCAAAGGGTGAACCCTATGCTTGCAATCCGCCAAATCCTTGAAGACCCGCAGGATGTGATACCGGTTCCGCCGGAATTGCGCCACCGTCGCACGGAAGTTATTTTTATTGCCCTTGACCAAGAACCCATTAGAGAAGACCTCGGCACAACTCCGCCATCCGCCACTAAAGCCTTGGGCAGTCCACGCGCCAATTGGTTTGAGGGCTACACGCCAGGAACCGATGTGGATGTTTGGGAAGGCTTGCCCGTTGATGAAGGGACTGAAGAATGGCAGTGGTAAAGCGAGGGGAAGTGTATTGGGTGAATCTTGATCCGACCGTCGGCACGGAAATCAAAAAGACACGCCCGGCCTTGGTAGTATCGCCTAATGATCTGAATATGGCTTTGCCGAGAGTGATTATCGCCCCATTAACCAGCAAAGGCCAGCCGCTGGGTTGCAGGCCAGAAACCGTGTTTGACGGGCGGGCGGCAAGAATTTTGTTGGATCAAATCCGCAGTGTCGATAAACGGCGCTTGCTCAATAAAATGGGGGAAATCGAGGATGATATTTGGCACCCATTTCTCCTGGAAATGCTTAGTTAGCCATTAAAGCCTGCAAACATTATGGACAAGCACAAGGAAAAGGTTTTTGAGGAAGAGATCGTCGCGTATCTGACGGCGCGGGGATGGTTGGAGGGAGATGCGGGCGAGTACGACCGCGAGCTGGCGCTGTACACTAGCGACCTCATTGGTTGGATTCAAGACACCCAGCCGGAGGAATGGAAAAAGGTCGCCGGGTGGCATGAGGGCAACGCCCGGCAAGCCCTGTGCGGGCGCGTGGCGAAACTGATGGACGAGCAGGGTTCCTTGAGCCTGCTTCGGCACGGCTTCAAGGACAAGAACGCCCGCTTCCAACTGTGCCAGTTCAAGCCCAGCCATGGCTTCAACCCGGAGATCGCGGAGCGCCATGCCAAGGTGCGTTGCCGGGTGGTTCGGCAAGTGCGGTATTCCCTCGGCAATGAAAACAGCCTCGACCTGGTGCTGTTCGTCAACGGCATTCCGTTGGCGACCCTCGAACTCAAGACCGATTTTACCCAGTCCGTTGATGACGCCATCCGCCAGTACCGCAATGACCGCTTGCCCAAAGACACAAGCACCAAGCGCGTCGAACCGCTGTTGACCTTCAAGCGCCGCGCCCTGGTGCATTTCGCCGTGAGTACCGACAAGGTGTATATGACCACGGAACTCAAGGGCAAGGGGACGCGGTTTTTGCCGTTCAATCAGGGCAACCATGGGGCGGCGGGGAATCCGGCCAACCCGAACGGCTACCGCACCAGCTATTTATGGGAACGGGTGTTGGAGCGGGAAAGTTGGCTCAATATCCTCGGCAATTTTGTCCACCTGGAGCGCAAGGAGATCGTCCAGCGCGACGGTGCCAAAAAGATCAAGGAAAGCCTCATTTTCCCGCGCTACCACCAGTGGGAGGTGGTCAACCGGCTCATTGAGGCGGCGCGGGAAGAGGGGAGCGGCCAGAAATACCTGATCCAGCACAGCGCCGGTTCCGGCAAGTCCAATTCCATTGCGTGGGTGGCCCATCGCCTGGCCAGCCTTCACGAGGCTTCTGATAGCAAGGTGTTCGACAGCGTGATTGTCATCACCGACCGCACGGTGCTTGATACCCAGCTTCAGGACACCATTTACCAGTTCGAGCATAAGGAAGGCGTGGTGTGCAAGATTACCAAGGAAGGCGTGAAGTCCTCCCAACTCACCCAGGCGCTGGTGGACGCCAAGCCAATTATTATCGTGACCATCCAGACCTTTCCCTTCGTGCTGGACAGCATCCGGGAACTCGCCAGCCTCAAGAGCCGCCGTTTCGCCGTCATCATCGACGAGGCGCATTCTTCGCAGACCGGCTCGGCGTCCCGCAACCTCAAGCGCGTCTTGACGGCGGAACAGATCCAGGAGGGCGAGGAAATCAGCGCCGAGGATGTGCTGGTGGCCGAGATGGAAGCGCGAAAGCAGCCGGGGAATATCAGCTTCTTTGCCTTCACCGCCACGCCCAAGGCCAAGACCATTGAGCTATTCGGACGGGTGGGGGCATCCGGCCTGCCGGAGCCGTTCCACGTTTACACCATGCAACAGGCCATCGAGGAGGGGTTCATACTCGATGTGTTGCAGAACTACACCCCGTATAAGCTGGCCTACAAGTTGGCGCACAACGGCCAGGACTACGACGACCAAGAAGTAGACAAGGCCCAAGGCTTGAAGCAGTTGGCGCGATGGGTCAGACTCCATCCGTACAATATCAGCCAAAAGGTGGAGATCATCGTTGAACACTTCCGCAAGAATGTTGCGTACCGGCTGGACGGCCACGCCAAGGCCATGGTGGTGACGGGTTCGCGCAAGGAAGCCGTGCGCTACAAGCTCGCTATCGACGCCTATATCCAACGCCAAGGCTACCAGCACCTAGCGGCGTTGGTGGCCTTCTCCGGGGAAGTGAACGACCCCGAGAGTGGGCCGGAAAAATTCAGTGAATCAAATATGAATCCAGGACTCAAAGGTCGGGAGTTGCAGGAGGCCTTTGGATCGGACGAATACCAAATCCTTTTAGTAGCCAATAAGTTTCAAACCGGCTTCGATCAACCGCTGTTGATGGCGATGTATGTGGACAAGCGATTATCCGGTATCACTGCCGTACAAACACTTTCCAGGCTCAATCGCATGTATCCGGGCAAGACGGAAACCTTCGTGCTGGATTTCGTCAACGACCAGGAAGAAATACTCAACGCCTTTGCCCCGTATTACAAAACCGCCCAGCTTGCCGCCGTTTCCGACCCAAACCTGATCCACGAACTGCAAAACAAGCTCGACGATATGCGGATTTACACGGTTTCGGAAGTCGAGGCCTTTGCCGCCGTCTGCTTCAATCCCAAAAGCCAGCAAAAGGACTTGCAAGCCCATATCGCGCCCGCCGTTGACCGCTACCGCGAAAAGCGGATTCAAGCCCTGGACAGCAAGAATAAGCGGGGATTGGACGAGTTGGAATTGTTTCGCAAGGACGTAGCGAGTTTCATCCGGCTCTATGATTTCCTGTCTCAGATCATCGAATACGGTGATACCGAATTGGAAAAGCGGAGCGCCTTTTATACGCATTTGTTGCCCTGGATTCAGGAGGAAAACCAAAACGAGCCGATAGACTTAAGCACCGTGCAATTGACCCATTACCGCTTGGAATCCTTGGAGGAACGGCGTCTTCGGCTTGGAGAAGGCGAAGGTGACTACAAACTGACACCGCCCACGGAAGTCGGCAAAGGGCAGCCTCACGACCCGGAAGCCGCCCGGATTTCTGAATTAGTGGAGCAGTTGAACAAGATTTTCGAGGGCAAGCTGACCGACGCCGATTTGTTGGGCTACGCCAACCATATCACCGGCAAAATGCTGGAAAATGAGCGCTTGGCGCAACAGGCTTCGATCAACAGCAAGGAACAGTTTGCCTTGGGTGACTTTCAAGATGTTCTCATGGATAATGTCATCGAAGGCCTCGACAACTACCAGTCCATGGCGGGCCAGGTGATGGGAAATGAAGAAATCAGAAAGGTGTTTTCCAAGTTTATTCTTGATTTGGTATACCAAGAGTTTCAAAAACAGGCCGGAAAAAAGTCTCTTTACCGGCAAAATAGATCATGACTTTGGATGACATATATTAATGTATGAGCTACTTACCAACAGGAGAAAGCATGGGCGTTGGAGATGATTTTAAGTCTTTTTGTTCCAATTTGACTATTCCTTTAGAGACACGAAAAACTATTGGTGATAGATACCAACTCATAACGAAACGTCTCAATCTTGATTTTTGGAGTCTTGATTCAAACAAAGATCACAGTTTTTATGCCGGTTCCTATGGACGGGGAACAGCTACCCGTGGATTCAGTGACTTGGATATGATATTTAGGCTTCCTTATGGAGTCTATGAAAAATACAATAATTATGTCTATAATGGACAATCGGCATTGCTTCAAGAAGTCAGAAAATCTCTCCAGAAGACTTATTCAACAACGAGTATTGGTGGAGATGGCCAGGTTGTTGCTATATCATTTACCGATGGTATTACTTTTGAAATAGTACCGGCTTTCGTTAATAAGGATGGAAGTTATACCTATCCAGACTCAAATGATGGAGGAAGATGGAGAGTTACAAACCCAAAACCAGAGATAGAATCATTCATGGATTCAACAGTAAACGGAAACTTAAAGTGGTTGTGTCGAATGATGCGGGTATGGAAGAACAAATGGAGCGTTCCAATGGGAGGACTTTTAATTGATACTTTAGCCTACCGCTTTCTTAGGGATTGGCCCGATAAAGATAAATCATTTTTGTATTATGACTGGATGACTAGAGATTTCTTAAACTTTCTATCAGAGGAAAATTTTCGAGATTATTGGCTGGCTGTTGGAAGCAGTCAATATATTTTCAGAAAAGGCGATTTTCAGCACAAAGCGAAGCGTTGCTATAATATCAGCGTAGAAGCTATAAACCACGCAACCGCCGGGAATACATGGTCATCCAAACAAAAATGGAGGGAAATTTATGGATCATATTACCCAGCCTGAAAAGGCCAGCAATCACGACAATATGACTAGCTTAGAAGCTCAGATTCGAGAATGCTATGGTCGCGTTGCTTATTCTCATAAGGCGCATGAAAAATGTGCTGACATTTATCATGCGCGTCTTCGGTTATTGAAGATTACACAGATACTGTTGTCATCTATAGTTACAGGGGGGCTTTTCGTAACTATTATTGGTAAAAACGAAACATCAACCATAGTTTCGGCGATTACATCGGCAATTTTATTGGCTTTGAATGCTTATACCAAGGACTATGATCTTGGGCAGCTTTCTCAAAAACACTCAAGTATTGCCGGACAGTTATGGAATATACGTGAGTCTTACTTGTCTTTGATCTCAGATATAAGAGGCGGGTTGTTAGATGCCGGTTCCGCAATAAAAAAGCGCGAATCTCTTCAAGAAGCCCTAAATAATGTCTACCAATCTGCGCCTCGTACAATATCAAAAGCATACAAAGAGGCACAAAAAGCATTACAGGTTAATGAGGAGCTAACCTTCTCCGATGATGAAATAGATAACTTATTGCCAACCCACTTGAGAAAAACTAGATTCTAACTGTTGAACTAGGCCTATTTCGCATGAAATACTACTTTTACACGATCCGCCCGGAAATTTCTTGTTATGCTCCTTCGTCATTGCATTATCAGCAAGAGAAGAATCAACTCTTTATAGGCCCTCATTTTCGACTCTGTGGGGTTAATGGTGCGGCATCCCTTGTTAGCCGAGAACTCGCCGAACGTACCAGAGAAGCGTTATTGCCAAGATTCCAGAAGCGATATGGAAATGATACGGACATTATTATTGAAGAATGCGAAACAACAAATGAGCGTTTTCTGAAGCTCATAGAAAGGGATTCTGCAATTGTTCAGGAACGACTCGACAAAGGGTATCTTGCTCCAAACAAAAAACCATAGATCGCTACCGGCCTCCTCCTGATTAAATTATGTGTTGGGTCGTTGTCTCATCTATTGCCCCATGCTACAGTAGAGTTATCAAAAAGGGTGTCCAAAACCGAGGCAAAAAAAGCCTTTAAAATCAGACACTTTTTTTGAGGCTTGAAGTTATCAAAAAGGATTTCGTTTTTGATATGACGCACACCACCAAAAAGAAGCGGGCGGCCATCTATGCGCGGGTTTCGACCGATGACACCCGACAAGACCCAGAAACCCAACTCATGCAACTGCGCGACTACGCCCGCGTCCGGGAGATCGAGGTGGTGGAGGAGTTCGTCGATTACGCGACCGGCACGACTGAGGAACGGGGCAGCTACCGGCGGCTGTTCGAGGCAGTGCGGAAGGGGAAGGTGAACACGGTGTTGGTCTGGCGCTATGACCGCTTCGCCCGATCCACCCAGGCGCTCATCAACGCCTTGAAGGAGTTCCAGAGCCGGGGAGTGGACTTCATCTCCTACCAGGAGGGGATCGACACCAGCACCCCGCAAGGGGAGATGGTTTTCACCATCATGGCGAGCCTGGCCCAGTTCGAGAGTTCCCTCATCGGCGACCGGGTGAAGGCGGGGATGGCACGGGCCAAGTCTCAAGGGAAGCGCTGTAGCCGCCCGACGATCTCACAAGACACCCAGGAGCGGATCAAACGGCTCCACCAGGAAGGGCTTTCCATCAACCAGATCAGCAAGCGCCTGGACATTGCCTATGGTACGGCTTGGAATTACATTAAAAATCTGTAGGGAACCTCGAAATATACGGAAAATCATGATAGGATAATTTGATTGTGTTTTTGCGGAGGCTGTGTCGAGATTACCACGACCCTGCTTAGCAGCTTTAGCCTAAGATAAAATTTTGCATTTAAGGAAAGAATCAATGCTGAATAAGCTTCTCTCATTAGACCAGAAAAGACTAGATAATTTACAGAGTCTAGCGAATAAAGCCGCACAGGCCATAAGCGAAGCGAATGCTTGGTGCGAAAAAGCGCTGTTTTTATCTACTGAAAATTATAAAAAACAGAATGCTGATTCACGGACGAAGTATGAAACTGAAAAATCAAATCTGGAAACTGAATATGCAAGCAAAATAGATTCTATTAACCAAAAGCTGAATTCACGCAAAAACGAAGCACTTCATGAAAACAGGATCACTTTAGATAGTTTAAATGCTGAATCAAACCTTATAGAGATGGAACTTGGACTTCTTGGTCAAGGATGGGATTCTCCTGATTGGGAAAACTACAAAAAACCAACTCAGTTTGATCTTCCCATCTTTACAAGGTTTGGCCTATTAACCGTAAATAACGGCGTTTCCTCTATAACGACGCCAGCCTTATTACCTGTGATAGGCGGAAAAAATGTTCTCATTAAAGCTAAAGGGACTGGTAAAGAAAGGGCGCGCTTAGTTATTCAATCATTAGTATTGAGGCTGTTGGCTACCGTACCACCCAACAAGCTTACTCTATTGTGCATTGATCCTGTCCAGCTAGGGGCGACGGTAGCGGGATTTATTAAGGGTCTTCCAGAAATAACAGGCAACATGGCTTGGTACAATCAGAATGACATTGAGAACAAGTTAACCGAATTAGAATCGCATATTGCTTACGTCAAGCAAAAGTACCTCGGCATGACTTATGCCACAATAGAAGAATATAACACAAGCGCCGGGCAAATTGAGGAACCATACCGGTTGCTGGTAGTTTCAGATTTTCCAAACCGTTTTACAGAATCTTCCGCTCAGAGGCTTGTGAGCATCGCCACCACCGGCATTAGCGCCGGAGTCTATACCATAGTCATGAACGATGAAGACCAGCCAAAACCGCATGGTTTTATTTTGGCTGATTTGGAACGCACGGCAACAATTCTGCATTGTGAAGAAGACGAAAGTTATCTGGACGACGAAAATTTCAAGGACATTACCACTCTTTTATTAGACTCGCCTCCGTCAGTCAAACATTTCGAGAGCCTTGTTGACGCTATCAAGAAAGCCACTTCTGAAGCAACGGGGCTAAAGATACCGTTTGTTTTACCTCAAAAGGAAGATTGGTGGATTAAGGAAAATGACTCGCGGATAGGCATATCTGCCCCTATCGGTCAATTTGAGGCACGCGATCAGCAGTATTTTTCTTTCGATGAAAAGCTGCTGAATAGTGCTTTGGTTATCGGTGTATCAGGTTCAGGCAAAAGTACGCTATTACACACTATCATTAGCGGACTCACTGTTGCATATTCCCCAAGCGAACTTGAACTATATCTTTTGGATTGTAAGCAAGTTGAATTTAAGGAATATGCGAAGTTTAAATTACCTCATGCTCAAGTGGTCGCCATCCATAGCGGAAGAGATTTTGGCCTAAGCGTTTTAAAAAAGATAAACTTCGAGCTTGAAAATCGCGAGCGCATATTTAAAGCAGCAGATGTTAAATCTCTAAGCAAATATCGAAATATCCAAGGCAATAACATGCCTCGCATTTTGCTTATAGTGGATGAATTTCAAGAGCTATTCAGTAACGATGATGCGATTGCCAGAACAGCAGAGCAGATACTCGATAGACTTATACGCCTCGGGCGGGCGCTTGGCATTCATGTTTTGCTTGCTTCACAGAGTCTCAGTGGAAAAAATACAATCTCGCAAACAGTTGTTGAGCAAATAGCAATCCGCATTGCCCTAAAACTTCGGTCAGATAGCGAATCTCGGCGCGTCTTAAGCGATGGTAATGATGCTGCACGCTATCTCAACCGTTCCGGTGAAGCAATCTACAACGACCAAAACGGTCTTAAAGAGCATAACAGACGGTTTCAAGTCTATTGGTTTGATGAAGAGGAACGTCAAAGTTTCTTAAAAAAATTGCGCTTATTGGCAGATGATTCCGATTTCTCTGAGAAAAGCCCTATAGTTTTCGATGGAGATGCGCCTGCATTTATTCAAGACAACAGAGAGTTGCTCAAAGCCATTTCTGAGCCATACTGGCCTACATTGAAACGCGGCCATGCTGCCAAAGCATGGCTTGGAGCGCCAACGGAAATTAAGGAACAAACAGCCGTGACTTTTAAGCGGCAAAGCTCCTCTAATTTGCTTGTTATAGGGGAAAAAGAGTACGAAGAGAGAGTTATCGGTATTCTGATGTCATCCTTGATAAGTCTTGCTTCCCAACAAAGCCAAAAACATGCGAAATTTTTCATATTCAATGTCACCGATGTCGAAGATTTATGGCACGATTTACCGGTAATATTAAAGTCACTCCCGCACGAAGTCGATCTTATCACCAGAGATAAAGCCAAATTAGCCGTGAAGACAATTGGGGATGAACTTGAGGCGCGGCGTAAAAAAGACAAGGCAGATGACCCAGCCATATACATTGCGTTTTTCGGATTGCAATATATCAGTAGCCTTCGGATGCAGGATAAAAAATCTTCGCTAAGGAGTTTCAGTAAAGACAAAGGAGACGATGGCAATAATGAACAGCCAGCCCACGAAATTTTGTATAACATACTAAGATATGGCCCTGAAAAAGGTATTCATGTCTTATTATGGTGTAATCGGTATGCGGATTTGCGGCAAATTCTGGATAATGATGCACGAGAATTATGCGACATGCGGGTTATATTCCAAGCATCAGAAAGCGATTCAAGAGCTATTATCGACTCAGATGCAGCCACTAAATTAGGTACGCCTAATCGCGCCATTCTGTACGACAGGCATAAATCTTCAATAGAGAAGTTCATTCCTTACGAGCCGTCTTCGCCAGATTGGCTCGAATTGCAAGTAAGAAACCTGGAATCAAAGCAGGATAAAGAATGAAACCAGACATCATCGAAAGACAAAAAGACCTTGTGAGGTCTTTTTGGGACGCCCACGAAAGATATTCTTCAGAAGTTAAGGAAGCTCAGGCTGAGTACAATTCTGAATCCCAGGATGCCGACCAAATTAAGCAAAATGCGTTAAATCGAATTGAAAGTGTCTATCATGAAAAAATCGAAGGCATTAAAAATGCTTATTCAGAAAGAAAATCACAATGTGCTGCTTTATCAGAAACTATAAAAGAATTATTGTCCAGTGCGAAGCAAGAACTGAAAGATGTTGGCTTAAACCCATCATGGGCTTCGTTGACCACCATGAAATTACATGGTGATGACGTAGATCATGTGTTTTCCAATAAACTCCCATCCGCTGTTAATCTGGCACAGAATTATGCGAGAGAACTAAGTGTTGAAATTGTTCAGTACAACGCGTACAAAGACAGTAAAAAAACCGTCCTGACGGTATTGTCAGTCGTGGCGGTTGCGATTGTTGGGCTGCTCCTTTATAAAACTTCAGAAATTTCAATATTTACTCCTCATGACCAAAGTATAAATCATTCAAACCATAATAAAGCACCCGTTCGTGAAAGTATATCCGACTCAAAGGACAGCGGCTCCCAAAAAGACCTTAAAAAAGGAATTAACGAGCTAAAAGAAGCAATAAAAACTTTAAATGGTCAAGTGGCAACTACAGAAGAGGAGGAGGATGATTCCGGCTCTGGATCAACAGAAGATGGACTTTCTTACGTCAACCAAATGCTGCAATCTGCTATGGATAACGGCGGAATAAGTAATAATGATGCTATCATAAATACGGCATACGCATTAAATAGCAAATACCCATGTCCTAAACAAAAGCACAAGAAAAACGCTAGAGACGCTAACGAACGAGGTATTGCTTTAAATAACGATAAAATGAAAGACAAAGCTCTCGAAGAATTTCAAGCAGCTTATAACTTAGACCCGACAGATATAGAAATTACAAGCAATCTAGGGAATGCGTATCTCAAAGTTGGTGACTTGGCAAATGCGAAGCGCCTTCTTTTGCAAACGCTTGTTCATGATCCAGGAAGAGCAACAGCTTGGGGTAACCTTGGCGAGGCATATGCGCAGCAAGGCGATATTCGCTCTGCGGTAGCAGCTTTCGCCAATACATTGCGCTTTACCAGAAACACTGAGAATACTCGAAAATATTTCAATATTCTTATTGAGCTGGCTAATGATAGCAACGTAAAACAGGCAGCGGAACAAGCATTGCAATTGCCATATATCGAACCGAGACAACCGAAATTTTGTAGTAAGGAGAAATAAGAATGAGAATCGGCCTTGATCCAGAAGAACTTATCAACTTCGCCAATTACCTTGACGGTTTCAGCGTCAGCCTTCGGGATGATACGGGAAACTTGCTCGGCCACCTTCGGGAACTTGGCAATACGTGGGATGATCCGAAGTATGGCGAATTCGCTGATGAACTGGAGCGCAACGCACGAGCATACTTAGAGAAATTCGATGATATTGCGGAAAAGGTCATTGTCGAACTTAAAGGAAAAGCCCAGAGGGCGATGGATGTTCATCGCTAGAAAGCTTCTATTTCTTGTATTGTAAAAATGAGTTCATCACTCAATATCACTGACACCGAGGTATTGAGTAACCTTCGGAACGCGCTCAGTAGCTTTTCCGAGAAAACCCAAGAAAACACGGCTTCTATCCAAATAGAGCTTCAACGTACCTTGGAATGGATCGACGAGCGAGTACAATATTGGCGCTCGGAAGTCGAACGGGCGGAAGCGCGGGTAGACGAAGCCATGGAAGAGTCAAGAGGAGAGTACGGGTCGGAAGCCGACGACGAAGATGATTATACGGATTACAGTGATGGAGAAGATGTTTTAGAAGAAGCAACCAGAGAACTAGAAAAATGCCAGGAAAACCTGGAAACAGCGGAGCGATGGCGGGATACTTTGGAAGACGCTGTTGAAGAGTATTACAGGAGCATGACTGGCTTTTATACCATGGTTACTGATCATACCGAGGGTGCAAAGGCATTTCTCAGTGAGAAACTCACTAAATATGTACTGGTACATGCCTCAGGGAAGTCTGACTTGTCAAGTCTCGGTAATTATGATAATCATATAAATAGCACAATTGGCAGTTCCTGCCGCCTTACTCCTGTTGGTGGACTTAGTGTGCATGAATATTTCGGAGGGCATCTTATAAAAAGCCATGTCGAAAAAACAGAAATTGAACTTTCGCATCGCTTAGCCTCAGAAAGTAATATTCCAGCGGCATCATCCTTTTCAACTAGAGAAATTGCTGAATCTTCAGTGTTAGAAACCTTAATATACAACAAAGATAATATAACATCATTTTTAAACGGATCAAGATTCAAAAAGATTATAGACCATAAACTGCCTTACTCTATAGGAATTTGTATTCCTAGGGATGATAAAATCGCAAAACAGACAAATAAAATAAGGGTAGTATTAGTTAAAAACAAACTATCTCCAACTGGTTACATCGTAAGAACAGCTTACCCAATATTATGAATACAGAAAAATACGAAAACACTTTCCAATTTTTCGCTGGTTATTTTAATCAAGACTGGTGTGAAGAGCATAAGTCTCACAATCCTGATGATGTCATAAAAGAATTTTGTAATGTAGAGCCTGAAGAATTCAAAAGTGCAGTTGCTTATGAATTAGAACAATATCTTTACGAAAAACCAACTGAAGCAGAAGCAACGAGATTTTTACTAGAAAGAATGGGTTGCTTTTATGATCCAACTAAATCTGGTGTCTCTGTATTAAAATGGCTTAACCATGTTAAAATAAAAATAACTACAAACTGTTTATCAACAAATGAGTAAATTATCTTATATTCTAGATAACATCCGCAACGACTGGTCTCAACTGCGCCATGAATGGCAAAGCTGTTCAACCGAATGGAACGACGGGGTGGCTCGTACTTTTGAGCGGGAACACTGGCAGGAATACGAAAGGGTTCTACCCTTCGCCATCGACAAGCTTGAAGAGCTGGATAATTTAATTCAGACCGCTCTTGAGGAGATCGAATGATATTTGTTCACAGCATCTTCTATTGAAAAACCGCCTTTAAGGCGGTTTTTTTGGTTCCGCAGGTTTGGCTCTATCGTAAACCCCACGAACATCGGACAGCGTTAAAGATATCGGACGTCCGATATTTTCCCCATCCCAAAAGCGTAGCAGATTCAACACCACGCTTGATATCGCCTCTATTCAATTGTATAAGACAATCAGGAGCGGATCAGACGGCTCCACCAGGATGGGCTCTTTCCATCAACCAGATCAGCAAGCGCCTGGACATTGCCTATGGTACGGCTTGGAACTATGTGAAGAAGTGAAAGGTGGCAGCTTGGTCTTTCCATCACCCTCGATTTATTCGAAACGCTGGCCCCAGAAATATCTGGGACTCGTTTTTCCTTTGAGGGTTCCTACCAGGCCTTTCCTCACACGAAAGGCTATTTATTTTGCAAAAAATAAACCATATCACCAATATGTCAACAAACAAGCTATGGTTTTGCCCATAAGTAATTAAAACTCAATAACTTCATCCTTGCCACCCCAATCTTCCCTGGCTAAAACTATTCCTAGCCTTTTTTCTACTTGAGAACGCACGGCGTTAGGAATGTCTGAAAAATATAGAGGTAAATGATTGCAAGACCATTCAATCCCTTTTTGGAGTTGGTTGATGCTTATTTCTTGTGGCCCTTTTACTTCCTTATCTACACTTATACGAGCCGATATTTCTGGGTCGAGTATGAATTTTTCTGCTAAATATCCGTATTTGTTAAGAATTTCCAGCTCTTGGTTGGTTGGTTCGGCAGAGATGCGTAGGAAGTACGTATACTTTTTGCCTCCAAGAAGTCCAGAGCCTTCTGTCTGACTTCTTTTAATGTTTATCTTCATGGGTTCCTCCGATGGGTTTTTTTGAAAATAAGCTATCTATAATCGCTTTATGGTTGTCCAGGAAATTCTTAGTAATCAGAAAATTTTCAGTGTCTAGATATTCGATTTCTTTTATTTCGCTGTTATTGATTTGGTAAATAGTAGAGTTTGGATACGCAAGAAGTATTGGTGAGTGAGTAGCTATAATAAACTGTGAATTCCGTTTAACAAGATTATTTATAACAGACAATATAGCGATCAGCCTCGTAGGCGATAATGCCGATTCAGGTTCATCCAAAATATACAGGCCATTCCCGTGAAATTTATTTTTAATCACTGATAAAAATGCTTCGCCGTGCGATTGAGAATGCAATGATTTTCCTCCATAGCCTTGTACTTCTGGTGGTGCTATGCTATCCATATACGATGCCACATTGTATAGGCTTTCAGCTCTTAAAAAATATCCTTCTCTAGGTTTTTTATAACTTTTTATAAGCCTTAAAAATTTATACAGTTCGGAAGTTGTTTCCTTTGTCTTGAAATTAACATTCCGATTCCCGCCTTCTGCATTATAGCCTAAACCAACTGCTATTGATTCTATTATTGTTGATTTTCCAACGCCATTTTCGCCAACAAAAAATGTAACATCTTGGTGAAAGTCAATATAGCTAAAATCCTTTATTATTGGCAAGTTAAACGGGTACTCATTGAACGAGGTAATCCGTTCTCGAAGTAGCTCGATTCTGCGTAGATATGGCCTTTCTTTCAGATTCATTATAAAATATAATATTTATTAAAATAAGTCGGATACTGCTAATGACGGAGATATGTGATTCGTGCTAACCAAATAGCGTAGTAGCTGTGTGAATTTTGAGCTGCTTAGTAAATCACATGATATCATTGTTATCGGTATCCGACTTATTGGTAGTAAAATTCAACTCGTTATCTCTGGCCCTTTTGCCAACAATCATAGCAAATTGCTTTTCCTGTCTTGGCATGACCCCACTCCCCTCCCCATCCCCCACATATTTTGCATTTCATGGTGGATTTAGCTCTCTCAATATACAACACATTACGTATAATAACCATAGAAACCTCCACAATCATACGCCTTTCTATTGGAATAGATTACTGGATGAGAAAGGCAAAATCATCCAGTCTAACGTGAGATAGGAATCGTCGGCTTTGGCCGATCCTCATCAACCTCCCTACAGAAGAATCAGGTCTCGGCTCAAACATTGGGTTCCAATGTAGCATAATTTTGACAATATGTCCTTACGGCGCTACTGTTGAGCTAAAGGCCCCGAGCTTCCCGATCCGGCCCGGACTGACTGTTCCGTTTATCGCCGTTTACTGGATAGTAGCACGGACACGACACATTATCCTTCCCCTTAGAGCAATTCCTAACAACCGATACGCCAACCTTCAAAAATAGGAAAATCGTCCAACTCCAGGTTGGCTCTATCGTAAAACTCCCGAGCATTGGACAACGTCAAAAATATCGGACGTCCGATATTCCCCCTCACTCCCCAAGCTTCAACGCCCCTCTTGACATCGCTACCACACAATATATCATTGAAACATAACAATTTAATTTAGTTGAATTGAAGGCACGGGCATGGCGAAAACGACTGTCAACATTGGCTTCACCGTCCCGCCCGGCATGGCCGAGGCGTTCGAGCGACTGGCTCACGAGGAGCAAAGCACCAAAAGCGAGCTGTTCCGGCGCATGTTCCGGCTGTACCAGAGCTACCTGGAGCAGGCCGAGCAGTCCGAAAAAAAGCGTTTGGAACGCTTGCTTAAGCCAGGCCAGCCGGATGGTGGGGAACCGCCAGAACCCAGATTCTAATCAATCTAAGCAGGGAACACTATGGGAAAAATCATCGCCCTGGCGAACCAAAAGGGGGGAGTGGGGAAAACCACGTCCACCGTTAATCTTGCCTACGCGCTCGTGCAGCAAGGGCAAAAGGTGCTGGTGGTGGACATCGACCCTCAAAGCAGCCTCACGATCTACTGCGGCCACGATCCGAGGGTGTTGGAACAGCAGCAGCGCACCGTGTACTGGGCGCTCATGAAGGAAAAGGAGTTGGGGGAGATCGTGATCCCCGGCAACCCGGCGGTCGTGGCCTCCAGCATCCACTTAGCCAGCGCCGAGCCGGAGCTGGTCACGCTCTGGGACAGCGCCACCGTCCTTCGGGACAAACTGAGCAGCATCAAGCACGACTACGACTTCATCCTGATCGACTGCCCGCCATCCCTCACCCTTCTCACCGTCAATGCCTTGGCCGCTGCCGATACCGTCCTCATCCCGGTCAAGACGGACTACCTCTCCATCATGGGGATTCCGCTCTTGCTGGAAACCGTCGAGAAGCTGCAAAAACGCACCAACACCCGGCTCAAGGTGTTCGGGGTGTTGCCCACGATGTTCAATAGCCGCAACACCCATGACAATGACTGCCTGAACGACCTCAAGCAGTCCCTGGAAGGCCGCATCCGCGTCTTCGAGCCGGTGAAACGCTCCACCAGCTTCGACCGGAGCGCCGCCGAGGGCAAGTCCACGCTGGAATTGTCCCCGGAAACGCCGGGGGCCGAAGTCTATAACTCATTAGCCGCCGCCATCATCGCTTATGGAACAGAAAAATAAACCGTCCTCATTGCTGGGGAAACTGCGACCGGATGTGTTCTTTGGAACCTCTGCGGACTTGCCAAAAATCGTTGAGCTTGACCTGGACAAGATCCGGCAGAACCCCGACCAGCCCCGCAAGACCTTCAACGAGGAAGCCTTGCGCGACCTTGCCAGTTCCATCGACAAGCACGGCCTCATTCAGCCGATTACGGTCAAACAGGAGGGAGACGACCGCTACCTTTTGGTGGCCGGTGAGCGCCGCTACCGTGCCCACCTGTTGTTGGAACGTCGGACGATCCCGGCGATCATCACCGAGGGCAACGTGGATGAAATCGCCTTGATCGAGAACATCCAGCGCGAAGACCTCAACCCATTGGAGACCGCCGAGGCCTTTCAGCAGATGATCGAGCGCCATAGCTACACCCAAGACGAACTGGGCAAGGTGATCGGCAAGGCGCAGAACACGGTGAGCGAGTTCTTGAAGCTCAACGCCTTGCCCCAACAGATCAAGGAAGAATATCGGACGTCCGATATTTCCGGCATCACCAAGTCGGTGCTGGTGGAGATCACCCGGCTCAAGACGCTCGACGACCAGTTGAGGATCTGGGAAGCGGTGAAACAAGGTGGCTTGACCGTCCGGGTGGCCCGCGCCAAAAAGGGTGACGCCCCCCCAACCCCTTCCCAATCGCCCACTGACCAATCCCTTAGGGCTGGCCGGAAGTTCGTCCGAACACTGGAAGGCCTGCGGGTCGATGACCTCGTATCCCAGCAGGACGCCCGCGCCGAGCTTCTGGCGATCCGCCAACAAGTGGACACCCTCCTTGACAGCCTGTGGCCCCGCGAGACGCCCATCAAGGTCACCGTGGAAAGTGAGTGAGCTTTAAATTCGGCGCTCAACCACAACGAAAAACGCCCGTTCTGAGGGCGTTTTTGCTTTCTTGAGAGGATGCCTGCATTTGAAAATATCGGACGTCCGATATTTGCGTAGCAAAAAAGTGCTGTCGAGACTGGGCGCGGATCGCGCTTGAATTGGCCGGAATATTCCGGTTTCCGCATCAGATGCCCAATTGCCTGAACAGGTCATCAGCATCCTTCGTTTGATGTACGTCTTCTCCTCGCTCGCTTTTGCGCAGCGTTTCAGCGGTCAGGGCGTTCGGTGTCTGCATCTCGAAGGGCAAAGCCTTCTCTTTGGCAACCTTGGTCAAAAAGATGCGCATGGCGTCCGAAACGGTAAGGCCCAGATCGGCCAACACCGCCACTGCTTCATTTTTCACTATCTCATTGATCCTGGCGCGGACGACAGCGTTTGCGGCCATGAGGAACCTCTTTCGGTAAATGGAAGCATTGTGGCCCATTTGAGCTACAAAAGTGGTCGGCAAGCTACGTTATTCCGGCCTGCACATCCATCTTCAGCGATGGCGTCCCGGAAGATCTCGCAAAATTATCGGACGTCCGATAATTTTGGCGCTTCAGGAAGACAGACGGCCACAGCGCCAAAGCCCGATTACGCCAGCTTTTCCCGCTGGATTTCGGCCCGGAACGCCGACACATCCAGACCGAAATCCAGCACACCGTTTTTGACACCAACGACCCGGCTATGCGCCCGTTTGACGCTCTTCCTGGGCGACCTCATTCTCGAATTCCGAAATATCCAGGTGGTTTTGTTTCGCCCATTCACGCAGGGATGGAAACGACATAAAGTTTTTCAGATAACCAAGAAACATCTGCTCCACAATGTTCTTTCGTTGTTTCATGATAGGAGGAACCGTTTCCATAAATTTTTCCCGGTGTCCCGCCAGCTCATTTTCATCCAGGGTTGAACGCCAGGCCTCAAGCTTTGCCTTTCTCGCCTCCGCATAGGCCGCTTTTAGCCACTCCCATTTCTTCGTGCGCTCCTCTCGCGTCTTAGCTTCTTGCTGGACTTTCTCTTTTTTCCGCCGCTCTTCCGCGTGGTTATCTCGGAATCCTTTACGGAGAGCATCAACCAAAAACCCAGCCGGATTTTTAATTTTTCCATCCGCCTTCAGGGTTTCCGTGTAGGTAATAGCCGTGTGAATTTCTTCTTCCGAGTGTTCTTTTATCAAGTCTTTTGCCATATCATGAGAAACCCCGATTTCTAGCAGAAGATGGAAATATTTTGGCTGCTCTTCGACTTCGTTATTCTGTTGAATTTTGTTATCGCTGTCGATGTCGATGACAACTGCTTTATTACAATTCTCTTTTTTCTTTTGTTTTGGGAGAATTTCAAATATTAGCCCTATAACCTTTCGACCACGTTTTAGCTCGGTAAGGGTATAACCAATATCTGTCTTTTCACAGATTTCTTTTTGCGCAGGTGCCAAAACGTATTTTTTCAAGTCTCGATATTCACGATATTCTGATTCCAAATTTAACACCGTCTTAAATTGCTCTAACGTAAATTCCCGCCGACCCCGCCATTCGTCTTGCTTCAATAGCTCGTATATGCGAATCGAATACATCCCCTTGAGGCGCAAAATATTTCCAAGTTCATAGGAAGTGAAATATTTTTGAAGTTGAAGAAGGTACGGCCTCAAAATGGGATCAAATCTCAGCTCAACGAAGCCTTGTCCCTTTCTGTATACCGCCGATGAAAGCCACCCGGTTTGTATTTCGTCACCATTCTCATTGATAAAACAAAGTGAGCTATCACGAAGCTTTTTCGTGAGCTTTTTAATCCTAGTGTAATAATGATCGTCAGTTATTCCAATTAGCGCGGCTAGGTCATGGACATGAATCTGATAGACTTTGAAATCCTCATCATGCGCCCGAATCTGAGATACAAGAGTTTTTATGAGACGTTGTTCCTCAACCGTTAACCGGTATCTGGCCTCGACAATTTTATTGTGTTGAACAACTAAGGTTTTATCAGTCATTTCCAACATACCGGATGATTTTAAAATACACCATTACCATAGCATCGCTATCGTGGAGCGTCAAATTTTTTCGCCACCATAAGCAGGCAATCACACCACCATAGCCATTTCCAAGCGTTTTCACCCCGTTTCTCTGTGAACCGGAAAGCTCCTTTCCTTGTCTCCGATTGATCTTGATCTACGTCATCCTCCGAAAACCAACATGGTGGTGAACCATTAACGGACACCACCATAAGCAGGCAATCACACCACCATAAGCAGGCAATCACACCACCATAAGCAGGCAATCACACCACCATAAGCAGGCAATCACACCACCATAAGCAGGCAATCACACCACCATAAGCAGG
>Ga0265316_10000623_pt1 | contig 39429 bp, 40 predicted proteins | sample 4522metaG_FD_202092 | JGI IMG/M metagenome (GOLD analysis project Ga0265316, IMG submission 202092) | Rhizosphere microbial communities from Carex aquatilis grown in University of Washington, Seatle, WA, United States - 4-5-22 metaG | ecosystem: Host-associated > Plants > Roots > Rhizosphere >... | reverse complement strand
CAAAATATTTCTTAGGTTTACCATTACTCTGGAAAATTTCAAATGCCCACTTAATTTCTTTTGTCGGTTTAGTGATACCATGGTGGATTTCATACCCTGACACTCCTGCGCTTAAAAACAGGCTTTTTGCTTTTACCCGCCTAAGTATCTTTTCTTTTCCTAAAGTTGTCTCGACCGGCAATAAACCCAGCCCCAAGGCTTCTTTTACGTTAGATTCGATATTACGCAGGTCCCTGATCTTATTGCCAAGTATTTGATAACCTCCGCAAACACCTATCAACATAACCTTTTTATTGGATTTAATGATTGAGGCGATTTTTTTATCAAAGCCTGATTTCTTCAGGTAAGCCAGATCGGAGATCGTATTTTTTGTCCCCGGTATAATTATTATGTCAGAGCCAGCTAAATCACTCGGCCTCTTGGCATATTTTAAAGCTACGTCATCCTCTCTTTCTAAAGCATCAAAGTCGTTAAAATTAGAAATATGCGGCAGGTATATTACGGATATATTTATTTTACGTTTCCTGTCAGGAGAACGCTCATTACTACCTGCGGGAACAGCATCTTCTTCAGGTATATTTATATCCTTAAAATAAGGGATAACCCCCAATACTTTTATCCCAGTGTATTTCTCAAGGAATTTTATGCCCGGCTTAAGCAAAGTAATGTCTCCGCGAAATTTATTTATGATTACCCCTTTGACCATCCTTCTCTCATCCTTGGTCAAAAGCTCTAAAGTACCTATTATCCAAGCAAAAACCCCTCCCTTATCAATATCGCCGACTAAAATTACCGGTGCTTTGGCATATGCTGCCATTTTCATATTTACGATGTCGTGTTTCTTTAAGTTTATCTCAGCCGGACTGCCTGCGCCTTCCATGACTACAATTTCATATTCTGAAAGTAGCTTATCTAAAGATCGCTTTGCAATGCCAATGCCGTTTCTCTTATATTTTACATAATCCGAAACATTCATATTGCCTATAGGTTTTCCCATGACAATTATTTGAGCGCCCATATCGCTGGATGGCTTAATCAAAATGGGGTTCATATCAACAGTTGGTTCAATACCGCAAGCTTGCGCTTGAGTTACCTGCGCCCGGGCCATTTCTCCGCCATCAGCAGTAACATAGGAATTTAAAGCCATGTTTTGCGATTTGAAAGGAGCAACCCTAAAGCCATCCTGCATGAATATGCGACACAAAGCAGAAACTAAAACGCTTTTTCCTACTCCTGAACCTGTGCCGCATACATGTATCGCTTTTGCCTTCATAATATTCTATTCATAATAACAATGGACGCTAATACGACGACTTCATTTAATTCGCATAGCGCACCCAGTGTATCTCCGGTTATCCCCGAGATCTTCTTATTTATAAGTCTCCCTGCCAAATAAGTAACAGCCGTAACTACGAAAAAGACTACTATTCCTTTAAACCCACCGAAAACAAATGTACCTGACAAAGTGATAATTAGGGCTAAAACCAAAATCTTAAAGTTAACCCCTTGAACATATATCCTTGCTTTGCCGTCTTTTCTAGCGTAAGGAAATAAAAATGCGCAAAATACCAAGCTCCATCTGGACAAACAGCACATGAGAATTAGGGCAGGAAACTTAGAATCCATATCTATGGAATGAAGAAAAGCCAACTTTAATAACAAAATGCTAAAAATCCCCAAGGCACCTATTGCACCTATGTGAGAATCCCTCATTATCTCCAACATTCCCTCTTTATCTCTTCCGCTTGCAAAGCCATCAACAGTATCCGAAAGCCCATCCAGATGCATGCCGCCGGTCAATATAGCAAGTGAAATAACAAGGATAATGTTTACGGAAATTAGCGGTAAGCTTAATAAAGAAGAAAAATAATTCAATGCAATCAATACTCCTCCAAGCAACATTCCTACCAGCGGAAAATAGATCATAGATGAAACAATCTTTTTCTCATCTAGCCTTTTTGTTTTAAGCGGGATTATGGTTAAAAACTGCAAAGCCAGTAAAAAGGATGCCATTAACCGTTCCTTTCCGAAACATGCGCACTCTTAAATGTGGCCATTTGGGTCAGGATCTTTATCGATGCTTCAATAATCGGGATTGCCAAAGCAGCCCCGGTCCCTTCGCCTAAACGTAGATCCAGGTCCAAGATAGGTTTCAAACCGATATGCTCCAGAATGATCCTATGCCCGCTCTCAACAGAACGATGGCTGGCAATCAAATAATCTTTTACTTTTGGCTCTATATGATACGCGAGCAAAGCAGCGGATGCCGAAATAAAACCATCAATCACAACCGGAATTTTCCTTGCAGCAGCAGCCAGGACAACTCCGCATAGGCCGGCAATTTCAAAACCACCTACCTTAGAAAGTACATCTATAGCATCAGATCTATCAGGTTTGTTGATCTCCAAAGCTTTTTTTATAATCCGTATCTTATTTTCCAACCCCTTCTCATCAATACCCGTTCCTTTTCCGGTAATATCCGCTATGGGTTTACCGGTAAAAGTTGCGGTTATTGCCGATGCGCTTGTAGTATTTCCTATGCCCATCTCTCCAATACCGACAATATCAATTCCATTTTTAAATTCATTCTCAAATATATCAATTCCCGCCTCAATAGCTTTTTCTGCTTCACCTTTAGTCATAGCCGGGCCAATTGCCATATTCTTAGTTCCATAACCGATTTTTTTGATCACCAGCTTTGGGTTTAGTTTTAAATCGGAACAAACCCCTAAATCGGCAACTATTACCCTTGCTCCGGCATGCTTTGCCAAAACGTTTATTCCAGCGCCCTCATTTAAAAAGTTACAAACCATTTGGGCTGTAACTTCTTTAGGATAAGCACTAACCCCTTCTGCAGTAACCCCATGATCTCCCGCAAAGGTAAAAATGACTTTATTCTTTAGTTGCGGCTTAGCATTGCCGGTTATACCTACAACTTGCTTAGCTAATTCTTCTAAACGCCCAAGGCTGCCTAATGGCTTAGTGAGGTTATCCAGCCTTTGCTGGGCATCTTTCAGTAACTGCTCATTTAATAATGAGATCTTTCCGGCAACTTCATTGATTTTATTCATTTTCACCCTTTTAGTTTATATTTATAATTAAGCTTATTTAACGGCTCATCACGCAAAACAAAACGAATTTCATCTTCTGCAATAACCTTAAACGCATGCTTAATGACTTCTTTATAAAAATCACAGAAAATTGCTTTTTGGTGCATGTTACCTCGCGCATGCAATTCCGCAGGGCAAGGTGAGCCGCAGATATTACGTAATTCACAAATCGCGCATTCTTCAATGTCTTCAACTACCCGCGACCTTATCTTTTTAAACGGCATTGATCCCATTGCCTTGGAAATCCCATCTTTAAAGATATTGCCCCCGGAGAAGTTTTTTAGCCCGACAAATTCACCGCAAGGGATCATTTCGCCTGATGCGGTAATAGTAAAAAAGCATCTTCCTCCGCCGCAAGGAGAAATATCGCACATGAGGCGCCGCGCTTCAGGTGCAATTATGGCCAATACGGTATTGGCGAAATTACCAACGATTATTTTACGGCCAGAAGACTTAGTCAAATCAATAGCCTGTTCCACCGCTTGGATAAAATATTTCGCGAAAAGCAATTCATCCGGTTTTAAAATTGATGGAGAAACACGGGTGAACCTGACCGGATTAAATAATACGCAAGGCACTTTCTTTTTATGTAAAAACTTTACCATCCCCATCAAATCTTTAAAATTATATTTAGTCACTGTTGAAATTACATTTAATCCTGGATAACCGTTAAACCACTCAAGGGCTTTAACCGCCTTCTTAAAGTTACCTTCCGAGGCAGTCATCGGCCTTTGTTTATCGTTTCTTGAAATAATGTGAGAGTCAAGGGATATACCTACACCCACAAAATTATTCTTTAGAAAATCCACGTCTTTTTTTCCAAGCAAAGTCGCGTTCGTCTGCAGCCCGAATTTAAAGACGCCCTTGTATTTATCAATGGCGCGAAAAATAATATCTTTTACCAAAAGCGGCTCGCTGGCATGGAAGATTATAACTTGCTTTCTCTTTGTGCCTTTAAAATATCGGCCGAGCTTATCCAGAATAAAATCAAGCTCCTCGGCGGTCATGGACCGGCCGTTCTTTCTGGCCTCCTTAGGCACATAGCAATAGCTGCAGTTAGCATTGCATTTATCCGTCGGGTCTATGTATATCGCGGTCAACTCTTTATCAAATCGGAAATGCTTCATTTCAGAATCCAATTCACTGCTTACCCTGCTATACAAGCTGAGAACGTCCCACGGAACAAAAGCGCCCTCGGGCGAACCGTTGATAATTGCCCAAAAAAGATTATCCGCATCCAAAATAATATTTTGACCGTTATTCTTTAATGCATGCAAACCTTTTCTCATGTTTTTATAGTAATGCTTTATCTTTTTGCACGTCTCCATACATTACAAAATGCGATAAACCATTAGCTGTTTTAGCGCATTTTAAGCGATAAGCGATGCTCCCGGACTGCGCCTTTGCCGCCCTTCCCTGTTTTGTTCTTTTTGCTTTTCCTTTTCTTTCCATCATACCCTCCTTGTTATGCTACTTTATCTTTAGCGGCAACCCTGCCGTCATCAAAAATACTTCATTGGCTGCTGCTGCTGCGATCTGGTTAACCCTGCCGGCTATATCCCGAAAATCCCTGGCCATTTTGTTCTCCGGCACTATCCCCATGCCAACCTCATTAGAAACCAGTATTATCCTGCAGTTAACTTTTTTAAGGCCTACCATCAACTTAGTTATTTTATCTTCTATTGTTTTTTTATTTAACCCGGATAAAAAAAGATTGGAAACAAATAAGGTCAGGCAATCAATAACTAAGCAGTCATATTTATTAATAAGCTTTAATGTGGCTTCTATGTCTTTCGGTTCTTCAAAAGTATCCCAATGTTTAGGACGGGATTTTTTATGCAGTTTTATACGATTAGCCATTTCCCTGTCAAGTGGTTCGCACGTAGCGATAAAAGCCACTTTCTTGTATTTTCGTGCCAGCTCCAAAGCATGGGTGCTTTTCCCGCTTCTTGCTCCGCCCAATATAAATGTGATATTCTTCATTTTAAATGGCTTACTCCGTTAAAAAGTTTTATTTTCGGATTTTTACCCTTGAATTCAAGGATCGTTACACTGGCTGATTGCGGCACCTGCTCCCAGAATTTAGAGGATTTTAATAAATGACCCATGTAAATACTAACGGCACCGCCATGAGTGAACACGGCTACAGTTTTATCCTTATTAAGTTTTACGATCCTCTGCAAAGCCGTAACTATACGTTTCTTAAAATCATTCAGGTGTTCTCCCTTTGGAATTCTGACGCTAAACGGATCTTTGAGCCACTGCTTATAAATTACCGGGTGCCTAACCATGATCTCTTTATAAGTCAAACCTTCAAAAACTCCGAAATGGACCTCTCTTAATCCAGCGACCTTTTCTATCGGAGCTTTCTTGAATATAATACGCGCGGTTTGTATGGCGCGCTTCCTATCGCTGGCATAGATCTTATCAATTTTTTCTTTCTTAAATACGCTTCTCAAGCGCTTTGCCTGTAATTTACCGGTTTTATTTAAGCCCACGTCAAGAAACCCGCTATAACGTTTCTTTAAATTCCATTCCGTTTGTCCATGCCGGATCAAGATCAATTTTGTAGCCATTATTCTCCTGCCTGCCGGCAGGCAGGCCTGCCTGCCACCAGTATCACATGTGGCTTTGCGCTGATCGGGTTATCGTTAACTACAACAATGGTTTTATAAACTGCTTCAATATTCTGATAGGTAAGAACATCCTTTGGCAGGCCCTCTTTGAAAATCCCCCCTTCATTAAACAAAGCCATCCGATTGCAATATTCGCTGGCTAAATTCAGATCATGTATGACTATCAATATTGTTAAATTATTTTGCTTGTTCAACTTAGACAATAGATCCAATATTTGTACCTGGTGGCCTATATCCAGATGCGAAGTCGGCTCATCCAAAAACAATAAACTTGGCTCCTGCGCCAACGCCTTTGCGATAATCACCCGCTGGCGCTCCCCTGCGCTAAGTTCATTTACAAATTTATCCTTAAGGCTTAAGGTATCCGTCATCTCCAGCGCGTTATTTACGATATCCAGGTCCTTTTTTGTTTCCTGCTGCAGCCTCTTCAAATGAGGTATCCTGCCCATCTGTACGATCTCAAATACGGTAAAAGGAAAATTAATAAGCGTATCCTGCTGCACAAAAGCGGCCTTTTTACAGAATTCTTTCAGCCCCATTTTTGTGATATCTTTGCCTTCAAGATTAACAACCCCATTTTGCGCCTTGATGATCTTGCTTAATAACCGCAAGAGAGTGGTCTTTCCGCACCCGTTCGGCCCGATAAGCCCCATAAAATCCCCTTTATTTATCTTTAAAGAGACATCTTTAATCACGGTTATTTTTCCGTAACCGCCGCTTAAATTAGATATTTTTAATAAGGTTTCCATTTACGTTAAACTCTCTGTTTGCTTTTTAATAAAAATATAAAGATCGGAGCCCCGATGATCGCGGTGATCACACCGATCGGTATTTCTAAAGGAGGAAATACCGATCGGGAAATAATATCACAGGAAACCATAAATATCGCAGCAGCTATAATTGTCGTAGGAATCAATACCTTGTGGTTCGGGCCGACCAGAAGCCGCATCATGTGCGGCACGATCAAACCCACAAAACCAATTATGCCGCAAATACAAACAAGGCTAGCACTGATGAGCGCTGTGATCATTATAAGGATCAACTTCACTGTTTCTATGTCTATGCCAAGGTGAATTGCTTCTTCCTCTCCGAGGCTTATCGCGTTTAGATCCTGCGAAAAAAGATAGATGGCAATAACCCCTGCTGAAACTATCAAAGAAACGCCACCGAGGAGTTTCAGGTCAAACGCCTGTAAACTTCCCCACAGCCACCAGCTAAAAGAATGCAGCATCTCTTTGCTGGAGATAGAAAGCAGAAAAACTATAATTGCGGAAAAAGCAACGGATACAATTACTCCGGATAATATCAACGACTGCTCCGCGATCTTGCCATTCTGCTTTGCAAGATTATATACCAGTATAATGCTTAATATTGCTCCGCAAAAAGCGGAAACCGGAAGGAACGCAGCGGATACGCCCATCATCATCGAAAGCGCTGCTCCCAGGCCTGCTCCGCTGGAGGTGCCTAAAAGATAAGGTTCCGCCAGAGAATTACGCAATATTGCCTGCAGCACTATCCCTGAAACAGCTAACCCTGCCCCGGATATTACCGCGGTAAAAATACGTAAAAAACGTAAGGATACTATTGCCCGGTTTTCCTGCAAGAATAGGCCGTTTAATGGGATCTTTACCGAACCGGTGATCATTCCTAAAAAAATTACTGCGGCCAAGATAATTAGCAAAATTAATATTTTCTTCACTGGTATAATCTCTTATAAATTTCTTTTATTCCCTCGGATGTTCTAGGCCCAGGATGCAAAAGTAAACCCTGATCAATATTATTATAAATACGTTTATTTTTTACAGCCTTTATAGTGGCCCAGCCAAAACGCTGCCCCACCGAATCAATAGGATTCTTCTTGTCCATATAAGAAAGAATAATGCAATCAGGATCCCGCTTTATTACTTCTTCAGCGCTAAAGATACTGTAAGGCCTGTTTATATCACTGGCAATATTAACGCCTCCGGCAACAGTTATCATTTCATCGATCAGCGAACCTTTCCCCGCGGTCATCAAAGGATCATGCCAAACTTCAAAAAATACTTTAAGACGTTTCTCTTTGGGGATCGAACTTACTTTAAGAGACACTTCCTTAATATCTTGCTTCATCTTCATGATAGTATTCTCAGCTTCTTTTCTCCTGCCGGTGATCAGCCCAATCTCTGCGATCGATGCGTATAATTGTTCTAAATTTTGCGGATCAGCCACAAAAACGTTTAAATTAAGCTTTCTTAACTGCCTGACAAGATTTGCCTGTTCCAGTCCGGTACAAAAAATGTGATCCGGCCTTAAAGAAAGTATTTTCTCGATATTGGGCTGACTAAAAGAACCGGCTTTTTCTTTTTTAGCTGCTTCAGGAGGATAATCACAGTAACTACTTACGCCCACTATCTCTTTATCCAGCCCCAAGACAAATAAGATCTCAGTGGTCGACGGGGCAAGAGAAATATACCTGGGCGTTACTGCTGCTTCGGATAACTTCAAGAATAATACCCACAAAATCAAACTTACTATTAATATTTTTCTCATAAAAACAAAAAACCCGCCGGTAATTTTGGCGGGTTGCACCCATATCTTAACTATGGCCCTTATCCTCGAGGAAGATTAATATAGGTAGGTCTTCTGACTTAGGCCTTTTCCCTGTTCCTTCCCATCCAGATACCGGACAGTGGAGTTACGCAGGTTTCATGCCCTTACAGCGGCGGGACCGCGGCTGATTCTAACAGCCTTCCCTTAACCTATATACCTGATTGTGAATTCAGAATATCCCAACTATCAAACAATGTCAAGTTATATTCTTAAACTATAAAATCAATAACATTACAAAAATTACTTAACCGATAACCTCTTTTATCCTTGCCAATATATCTTCAAAACTGAACGGTTTCATAAGATACCCGCAGACTCCGAGTTCCGAAGCTCTCTGCTCGATAGTACCTAAAATCAACTCTTTACCTGTAATAAGAAGTATGGGAACATCCTTAAGCGTTTTATCTTCTTTGATGCTGGAAATTAAAGTATAGGCATCGGTATCAGGCAACATTATATCCAACAACATCAGATCAGGCTTTTCGGATCTGGCCAGATCAATGGCTTCTTTTCCGGTAGTAGCGGCATTCACGTCATAGTTGCTGTTTTTCAATCTCTTCTGTAAAATATTTAATACGTCTTTTTCATCATCCGCGATCAGAATCCTTTTCATTTGACACCTCGTTAGTATTTTAACTGGAAGACAACTGCGCCTTTACCAGGTCGCGCAAACGGCAAAAATCAGACGCAGGAAAACCTAAAGTATCTATCTCAGGAAGTACTTTTATTTCACAAGATATCTTGGTCGTAAAGCGCCAGCTTCCTTTAGGAATGGCATTTTCCGTCCCCCTGATCATAATTGGTAAAACAGGCACCTTTTCTTTTATAGCTAACTTAAACGCACCATTTTGAAATTCACCAATTCCGTTATTATCGCTTCTGGTCCCTTCCGGAAAAAATAAAACAGATACTCCTTGGCGCAACCATTGAGCGGCTTCCCTGTATACTTTTTTGATGCTGGAAAAATCCCCGCGTTCAAGCCTTATGTGCCGGGCAAGCTGCATATTCCACCCGAGAAATGGAACTTTAAAAAGGCTGTCCTTTGCCACCCATTTAAACTGCATCTTTGTTTTATATATTATCACGATATCAGCCAGGCTCTGATGGTTTGCTACGACAACATACGTTTTGTGCGGGTCTATATTCTCAAGCCCGCTAACCTTTACTTTCCAATAAGGATTAAAAGCGGTCATTGCATCAGCCCACCAGAAACACTGAGCGTGCACGATCTTACGTTTTCTATCGAAAAAATAGAGAATTATCGAAAGGAACGCCATGGCAATGAACAATATTATAATCAGGGAGGCTCCGACAATCCATATAAGCACCGACTGTATTGACTGTTTCATGATTAATTATTGCCTTTCTTAAGAAAACTTATAAACTTTGGAATTTTAGAATTGAATAATTATCTATTATATCCGGATTAACAATATAAACAAGCTAATCTTGCTCAACCTTTACCGATCAGTTCAAGTTTCTCTTGACGCGAGAGCCGCTTAATTCCCGCTTCCCTTATCAATGCTTCCGATTTCCCGGAAGATTTTTCACTATATAGTAATTTTACCGGAATTCTACACCTAGTGAATCTGCCGCCTTTGCCGCTGTTGTGTACCCGGACCCGGAGTTCTAAATTGTTGGTTATCCCAGTATAAAGTTTACTATCGCTGCATTCAATAATATAAATGTACCAAGGCAAAATATCCCTCCTTAAATGTATTTTATCTTATTATACATCTTTTAGATAAACGCAGAATGGATTAATTAAATTTTATTCTGGCTTTTTTCTACTCAGGTCTTCTGAAGCAAAGAAGTCAATGAGGATATAATTTGCAGCGGAGTTGGCGGACAACCGGGTATATGTAATGTTACCGGAAATATATCATTTACCGCGCCTTCGACGTAATAAGACCCCTTAAATAATCCGCCGTTTAAAGCGCAAAACCCGCAAGTGATCACAAATTTAGGCTCGGACATAGCTTCATAAGTCTTTTTCAGGGCAATTAACATATTTTTTGATACAGGCCCGATCACCAAAAGGCAATCAGCATGCCGAGGAGATGCCACAAAATTTATTCCGAATCTCTGCAAGTCATAAATAGGATTATTCGCAGCGTTGATCTCCGATTCGCAAGCGCCGCATGATCCACTGTCAACTACGCGTATATGCAAAGACCTGCCGAATTTCTTTGAGATCGTCGATTTTAATTCGCTGCCGCTTGATTTTATCCGGCTTATTAACTCCGGATCGATGTTCCGGGTCACTACACCTTTTAATATTCTTGTCTTTAGTATATGTATCATAGGTCATTCCCTGAGTATGACAAGTCAAAACTTTTATTACAAAGAGGAAAATCCGGGATAATATTTCCGAACACCGCAAAAGACAACCCCTGCCAGTTAAGAAAAGAAGGATCCACTATTTTGCATCTTTCAATTAAACCTGAAGAGTTGGTTTCTAACCAGTATAAAACCGGGCCGCGCCAGCCTTCCGCATAACCTAAAGCGCTCCCTTCTTTTATGCACATGTTTACTCTTAATTCCCCCGGCTTATCAAGTTTTTCCGCAAACGCTTCGATCAAACGGATAGATTCTTCAAATTCCGAGATCCTTACCCGTAACCTTGCCAGAACATCCCCGGATTCCTGAGTGATCATCTTAAACTTTGCATTCCTGTAAGGGCCGGGAAAATACCCCCTTAGGTCTGTGGGAATACCAGATGCACGCGCCACCAAGCCGACTACACCCAGATCTTCAGCGGTTTTTCTGCGTAAAACTCCTGTGGTATCAACCCTGTCCATAAAAGATACGCTTGAATTCAATATTTTAACCAGCTCATTAAAATCATATTTTATGGCTTTAAGAGACTTTAGCAAAAACTGTTTTTTATTTTCATCGATATCTTGTGAAACTCCACCCACAAGATTGACTCTCCTTAAATATCTGCTCCCGCTTAAGTTTTCGTTTAATAACAGGATTGTTTCTTTGATGATCGAAGCGTAGGCATGCGGGAAACTAAAACCCACATCCAGAGCGATCCCGCCGATGTCATTTATATGATTATACATCCGTTCAAGCTCCAAAAAGACCGCTCTCAAGATAATTGCGCGGGCAGGGACGGTTACTCCGGAGATTTTCTCGGCAGCCTGAACAAAGCTAAGAGTATGTGCAAAGCTTGAATCTCCGGATACGCATTCGGATAATGCAACTGCATCAGAATAAATCTTACTTTCAAAAAGTTTTTCCACTCCGCGATGGGTAAAACCAAGCCGCAACTCCAGATTTATGATCGGTTCCCCGGCAACACTAAAACGAAAATGGCCCGGGCCGATGATCCCGGCATGCACCGGCCCAACCGGAACTTCAAATATCCCGTCCCCTTCAACTCTGGCGAATTTATAATTGCTTAAGTTGCCAGTTTGCGTAATTTTAAAATCTTTTCTTAAAGGATAATTACCTTCCGGCCAAACTTCATCATGCAGCCTTAGCCGCCTTAAATCCGGATTACCTTTGGGCTCAATCCCGAACATCTCCCGGATCTCCCTTTCAAAAAGGCTGGCTGAATGCATGCTTTTGGCAAGCGTTTCAAAAGTAGGGTTTTCCTGCGGGATATCCATACTGACAATAATCCATTGGCTATTTTTGAAATCCACGAATACGCAGCGTATGGCAAAACTCTCTCTTGTCTTACGTTCATCGCAGGCAAACAACATCATCACCGGAGAAGGAAGAATTTTGTGCAAGGCGTGACAGGTGTCCTTAAAATCCTGCGGCCTGACTTTAAGCGAGATTTCATCCCCATAAACCCGAAGGACGGAAAGCGGATTAAAATCCGGAAGAACTTTTTTTATCCTTGCAACAATCTCTGTGCCAGCCATAATAAATCCTTACTTTTAAATAATAACACGATACCTAAACCGCAAATTAAAGAAAGCAGAAATAAAAACGTGAGTTTACCGCTTAAAGGTTCTCCCTGCGTAACCGCGCCTTTAGGAAGATTACCAAAAAGCATTCTGCTAAAATGATAAATGAACGCGCCAAAAATGATGGCGAGAAATAACAACAATAAACCGGCAATAAAATACGATCCGTTAATAAAAGCGGCAATGATAACCATGATCTCGCTTATAAATATGGAAAATGGCGGAAAACCGGTAAGCGAGAAACATCCTATAAGCATCACGATCCCCGTAAAGGGCAGCACTTTGATCACTCCCCTGATCGCGTTCATATTATGCTTTTTGTAAGTGTTGACGATATTGCCCGCTCCGAAAAACATAAGCGACTTAGTAACCGCATGATTAAAAACATGCAGAGCCGCTCCGGCTATAGCTAAAGGCGAACCCAAGCCAAAACCGATGGAAATTATACCGATATGCTCAATACTGCTATAAGCAAGAAGCCGTTTTAAATCTTTCTGCACAAGTATAAAACCACTTGAAATGACCAGAGATATCGCTCCGAAAAGGATCATTAGATGCGAAAAATATGCAACCTCTCCGCTCCTTATTATTATTATACCGAATCTTAAGATGGCGTAAATTGCCGTCTTTAACAAAACCCCGGAAAGAAGAGCGCTTATGGGAGCAACTGCCTGGCTATGGGCATCAGGCAACCATGTATGCATAGGAGCCAGCCCGGCCTTAGTTCCGTAACCGACTAGGATAAAAATAAAAGCAATCTTCAGGATATTTTTATCCAATATATGCGCTACAGGCGCCATATCCGACCAGTTCAGGCTTTTGCTTAAACCGGAAATTGAAAATACATAAGAAAACAGGATCGTACCCAAAAGAGCGAAGATTATTCCCACTGAACAAATAATAATATACTTCCATGCCGCCTCAACAGATTCCTTGGAATTATAAAACCCTACAAGAAATGCCGAGATCAACGTGGTCATTTCAATTGCCACCCAAAGCAAGCCTAAGTTGTTCATTGCCGGAACAAGAAACATGGAGAAACAGAAAAAATTAAAAAGCAGGTAATAAAACTTTGCTTTTCTCTCCGAAATTATCTTCTGCGCAACATCCTTTCTGATGTAGGCAATAGAATATAGTGCTGCCGCAAAAGCTACTACCGAAATAACCATTATAAAAACTGCGCTTAAAAGATCCAAATATATGAAATCAAAAAGTATCTCGATATGCCTGGCAGATACTACCTCTTTAAATAGCACGATACTTGCGCACAAGACCATAAAATAACCGAAACAATTAATGATCCCGAAGATCCGCTCCCTTCTGGCAAAAAATGCCCCTATCACAAGCAGAAGCGGAATTCCTAAAATAATAAATATGGCCATTGCGGTTTATCCTTTTAAACGCGAAAGCTTATTCACGTCAATATGCGTAAAGAACTTATTTATCCTGTAAACAAAAAAACCCATGATCAATACACTCACAAACACATCGAAAAATATGGCGATCTCCACAAAAAAAGGCATGCCTCCGGAAACCGTAGAAGCAAGAAGGAATAACCCGTTCTCCATGGTCAACAGGCCGATGACCTGAGCGAGCGCGGTCATCCTGAAGATCATCAGGAATATCCCGGCTAAAACCACGAAAAAAGCTATTGCCAAAGTAGAGGTAAGGATCGGATCGTTTGAACTAAATAAATAGGAAGCAAATATCCACGATAAATAGGTAAACGCCAAAGCCCATAACAAGGATAACTGGGGATTAATAAATAACCCTAAGTCTTCATTTACTTTTATCTTCCTGATGACCCGGTATAATAAATACGGAATAAGCGAAACTTTCAAGGTAAAAAGTAAACCGGCAATAATATAGAAATCCGGTTCGCGTTGAGTTAAGGCGATAATAAAAGTCAGGACAAATAAACAGAGCGACTGGTAACGAAAGCCCCGGATCAAAGCAGGCATTCTTTTGGAGATGACCATAAGATATGTAGAAGCTAAAAGGACGAATAAGATTATTCCCAACATATTAGACTCCCAAAATTGCGCAAATGGAGGCAATTACCCCCAACACAAAAGCAAAACCCAAAAAATCCGCTACCCTGAATAGCCTCATCTTGGCAATAGTTACTTCTACTAAAGCTACTGTAATCGCGATAATGCCTATCCGGCAAAAATACCATAGAACCCAGGGAATAATTTGTGTAAGATCAATAGGTAGTTCTCCAATCGGGAAAATAACCTGAGCTATCAAAAAGAAAAAGATCATCTGTTTGACATAAGAAGCCATTTCAATTAACGCAAGCCGCCGGCCTGAATACTCCAAAACCATTGCCTCATGCACCATAGTCAACTCAAGGTGTGCCTCCTGGTTATCAACCGGGATACGGGAAGTTTCGGCAATAGTGATCAGGAATAAAGCTATCGCTGCAACAACGGAAGAAACCGGGATTAGATGCATCCCGCTAAATGCTGAAATATCCGTTGACCCGGATTGTAAGGATATGGCGAATATTGCCATGCAAAACGCCGGCTCAACAAGGCTTGAGATGAACATCTCTCTGGATGCCCCCATCCCGCCGAAAGAACTGCCTGTATCCAGCGCGGAAAGTGCCAGGAAAAAACGGCCCAATGCAAAAATAAATACCAAAACAAGAAAATCTCCCATTTGATGCGCTGTGCTGGCAAGAATAAAAACCGGGATAAGAAGTGCCGCGGCAAGGGTTGAGGATAAAACCACGAAAGGAGTAACCCGAAATATCCAAGAGGCAGTTTGCGAGACTACTTCATCTTTAGAGAACAGTTTACCCAGATTATAATAAGGCTGGAGAACGCTCTGGCCCCTACGCATCCTTAAATTATTTTTCAACTTGGAGATCAAACCGCTTAAAAACGGCGCCAGTACTATAAATAAAATAATTTGCAGGATAATTATCATTAGAATTGCCCCATAAATATGATCAATAATAACAGAGTAATAAAAATATAGCCTAAGTACAGATGAATGCTGCCCGGCTGGAGCCTGCGCATGAAGTTTGCTATTCTGAATATCAAAACAAGCACCGGCTCATAAATGTATTTCTTAAAGACTTTGGTTGTGTGCGTTTCATAGGTAAAAGATTTGACATGATAAAATGATTCCCTTATCTTCTGGGTCTTGCGATAAGGCAGAAGAAAAAAGTTAAAAGCTACTCTAAAAGGTTTTGAAAAAGCCGTAGCGGTATATTCATTGCGCGAACCAAGCTTGTAGTAACCGCAATCCCAGGTTTTATAAACTATCTCCTTGCCTCTGCCGAATATCCTATATATAGCGAAACCCGCGATCCCAAAAAATATCAGCCATAACGCCAGCGCAGGAGCGGAAAGATAGATATTTCTTCCTGGCTGCGGGCTTAAGGTGAAAGTATTCAGGGAAAAACTCATGCTGCTGACATCAATGTTCATTACGGCAGATGCTACTCTTGCCAATAATTTCATTATGACACTGGAGGCTAATCCAAAAATTACTACTAGAAAAGACAAAAAGAACATTCCGGATTTCATGGATAAAGATACCTCTTTCGCGCTTTCCGCATAATGGCTCCTGGGAAGCCCCAGGAAAGTTACCCCAAAAGCCTTGACAAAACAAGCAGCTGCTAAACCGCTGGTTAAAGCCAACAAGCTCGCGCATATTCCTAAAAAAAGCTTCATCCCTCCGGTTAAATTAAAAGCGCCTAAAAAGAAAGCCTGCAAGGTTAACCATTCGCTCACAAACCCGTTAAGAGGCGGTAAAGCAGAGATCGCCATAGCCCCCAACAAGAAATAAACGGCAGTCTGAGGCATTTTCTTGATCAACCCGCCCAACTTTTCAATATCCCGGGTTCCTGTGGCCTTATATACGCTGCCGGCGCATAAAAATAAAAGCCCTTTAAAAATTCCGTGATTTACCAAATGATACAAGCCCGCCACAAGAGAAAACACCGCTAAATATGGTTTATTCATGGCCATAAACAACATTGCCAGCCCTACTCCCAATAATATTATTCCAATATTTTCTATACTACTATAAGCAAGTAACCTCTTTATATCCCGTTCCATAAGCGCATAAATCACTCCCGCGAGGCAGGAAATCACCGCTAAAACTAAAATAAGCACTCCCCACCATAGAGAATTTACCCCAAGTAGGAAAATTACAAACCTAATTATCCCATATATTGCGGTCTTGATCATGACCCCGGACATAATACTTGAAATGTGGCTTGGGGCCTGCGGATGGGCATAAGGCAGCCAAATATGCAAAGGCACGATGCCGGCTTTTGTTCCAAACCCAACCAAAAGTAATAAAAAGACTGTGTTTTTTGCCTGAGATGGCATGATAAAGCAAGCGGTTTTTATGGCAATGAAATCGAATGAATGCGCGTATTTATACAAAATCAAAAATGCCGCTATCAGAAACGCCGTTCCGATGTGCGTCATTATTATGTAAATCGTTCCTGCCTGGATTGATTTTTCGTGCGTAGTATCAAAAACAACGAGAAAATAAGAAACTAAAGACATGATTTCCCATGCCACAAGGAAGATAAGCGCGTTACCTACGGTAACTACGGCTGCCATAGATAAAACAAAAACAATAAGCAGAACCCAAGAAAGGGTAATTTTGGCAGGCGAATACTCCCCTTTTAAATAACCGAAAGAATAGATTGCCGATGGAAGTGAAATAATAAAAATTACGCAAAGGAAAAATAAGGAGAGTAGATCGGATAAAAATAATTGTTTTGGAAAAAGACTTAACATTTGAACCAAATGGCCTCTATAAAAAAGAAAAACCTTTATCGATCACAAAAATACCGATAAAGGTTTCTCGTTATTCTTCAGTCCAGACCCACCTTAAAACTCGGAACTGTTTACTGAAAGAATTTTATCACTTTTTTGATAAAAATCAAGAAAATTCGCATATCCGTTCCACTTTGGGATAAAAAAGCAAATCTTAAATTTGTCCTTGACCGTCAGTATTTGACAATGTATTATGATAATCATGCTATAAGAAATGGAGCATAATGAAAAAAATATACTTGATTCTATTTTTGTGCATATTCATAGGAGCAACTCCGGTTCTTAGCCAGGCCCGAAGTTTATTACTTGATGATTTTGAAGGTGTAATTTCAGGAGGCCCGGAAGGCTCAGTCACCACCGGGGGCGAGAGAGGTGAATCATCCGTAAAAGCTGAGGCCGCGCAAGATATCAAATATTCAGGTAACCAATCCCTAAAGATCACCTACAAAGTATTACCGAATAATTACAGTAATTATATATGGGTGAACTGGAGTTCCGATTATTGGCTGGTCAAACCTGAAGATATAGCTTGGGAAGAATATAGTGCTATTGCTTTTTATATGTACGGCAGTGACTCCAAAACAAAGATATCTTTTTTTATTATCGATGCCGGATCTGAGGTATGGTATTATATTTTTGAAGATAATTTTATTGGATGGAAACAGATCGTCTGCCCCTTTAGTGAATTTAAACTCTTAAATTGGCAACCAAAAGATGCGGACAAAAATGCCAAACTGGACTTCCCTGTAAAAAGTTTCCGAATTGAACCCAGAGCTGAAAACAAGGTAGAAAAAGGTACACTCTACTTTAATAAGGTAGACTTAATAGCCGTCGGCACAGCTACGAAACGGGCCAAAAATCTATTACTTGATGATTTTGAAGGTGAAATTTCAGGAGGCCCGGAAAGCTCAGTAAATGCCGGAGCAAAAGGTGAATCATCAGTAGAAGTTCAGGCTGCGCAAGATATCAAATATTCAGGGAACCAATCCCTAAAGATCACCTACAAAGCAGTACCAAATAATTCTTACAGCTATCTATGGTTCAATAGAAGTTCCGATTATTGGCTGGTCAAACCTGAAGATATAGCTTGGGATGAATATAGTGCTATTGCTTTTTATATGTACGGCAGTGACTCCAATGAAAAAATATCTCTTGATATTACCGATTCGGGATTTGAATTATGGCGTTATATTTTTGAAGATAATTTTATTGGATGGAAACAGATCGTCTGCCCCTTTAGTGAATTTCATGTCAGAGAGGATTGGCAACTTGATAACGCAAAGAGAAATGCCAAACTGGACTTCCCTATAAGAGCAATCAATATTGAGCTCTTAATTGACCCTTTATCAGACGGAAAAATAAAAGAAGGTAAATTTTATCTTGATAAGCTTGAGTTAATCCTCCGATAACTTTACTACAGAGTGAGAGCTGCATAAGCATCACAAACACCTTGAGGCTCTCCCTCTCGGAGTATCTCGCCTTTCTCCATCCACAGGGCCCTGGAACAATATATTTTAATAAGATTTAAATCATGGCTTGCCAATAACACAGTAGCCCCGCATTTTACAAGCTCTTCCATTTTCCGGATAGCTTTTTTCTGAAAATCCGCATCTGCTCCGGCACCGAAAACCTCATCCAACAAAATAATGTCGGGATTGTAATGTTTTACAAAATGGACAGTGGCTGAAAAAGCAAATCTTGCGATCATCCCCGAAGAAAGCTGGAATACCTTTGTATCAACAAATTCTTCCACACCGCAGAATTCAATGATAGTGTTGAGCTTATTTGTTATATCATTATGCCCGAGATTCAAAAGTGATCCCATAAGATAAATGTTTTCTCTCACGGTAAGCTTTCTTTTTAGTCCCGGAGCCAATCCATCGAGGTAAACAATCTTACCCTTAATCCCTATCCTGCCAGAATCAATTGTATAAATACCCGCTGTAGCCCTTAAGAGCGTACTTTTGCCGCTACCATTACTTCCAATAATACCTATATTCTCGCCATCTTGGGCTTTAAAGGATATATCTTTTAAAGCCCAAAATCTTCTTTTGATATTCCTATTGAGAAGGCTGGTTGCACTCTCTAAGGCGCTATTGTTCTTAGCGTCAAGAGTGAACTGTTTGCATATCTTATCGACTATTATTCTTTCCATTTAAACAAATTCTGCAAATTTATTTTTAGATAGGTTAAATATGGTCATCCCCACCGCTAATGAAACAAAAGATAAAATTACTACATCAATAATCAGCCAAAATGGCGGAATGCGCCCGGTAATAACCAAATCTCTTGCTGCCAGAATAAAATGAGCTATCGGATTTAATAAGAACTGCTTTGAATCTTCCTTAATAAAATAAAAAATAGGCGTAGCAAACCACATCAAACTGACAAGTACCCGCCATACATTTGTTATATCATTTATACGCACTCCAATAGCGGCCAATGCAAAGGATATACCGCATATAAAAATACCATAAAAGATCAACAATACCGGATAAAAAATTAAGCCTACCAATGAAATTTTAAAATAAATCATAAATATCGCCAAAACTGCTATTTCAAAAAGATGAGTAAAAATGAACTGCAAAACAACTGATAGGACTAACGGCTCATAGCGCATTTTAATCGATTTAATAAACGCCGCATTATCAACAATAGCTCTGGCGCTATGGATAGTTGAACTTGAGAATAAATTATACATGATCAGTCCAAGCAATAGATAGACAGGGTAATGTTTAATCTCATTCATCCTGGATGAAAATATGTATAAAAGAAGCAAAAACATAAGCAGGGGCTCTAATAAATACCATAGCATCCCCAGATAAGTCCCTTCATTCCTTAACTTAAAATTGACTTTTGCCAAAGACAGGCTTAAACCCAGAATACTTCTGCAATGCTCCAGAAACATACACTCACCTCTTGGCTCTACCAATCATTTCTCATGGGCTTTCTTCGCGAGTGGCTTCGATATAGATCACGCCTATTTTTAATCCTCCGAAAAAGGCCCCGATAACGTAAGTCCAATTAAGAATATACCTAAGAATAGAAAAAATTATGCGGAATTTATTTCTTTTGTTTCGAAAAGAAGAGTTACCTGAGAAATACAACCGGAGAAACAACCAAACTACCAGAAAAATCATCAATAACCAATAAATCTTTGTAATTATCGAAAAAATTATCAGTAAATATAACATATTAAAAATATGAAAAGGGGTAACAAAGATCAAAATATGTAAAGGTACGGGTAATCCAAGGATTTTAGAAAATTGCAGAGACGACCAGCCTATTTCATTTTTATTTGGGTAATATATTTCTATGCATTTTGAAGTATGTTTCTTAAAAATATAGGGATGTAATTTTCCATACCTAAACCACTGTTTGAGCAGTGCCGACAAATTCGTCCTATGCTTATGCCTGATGATTGCCTTTGGCTCAAAAAATAACTCCCATTTTGTTTTCGCCACCCTTATGCTTAAATCCACGTCTTCCCCTGTCTTGCAATTTATATCGAATGCCCCCGCCTCATCAAGCGTTTTTCTCCTAACCGCTAAATTGGCCGTAGCAAATATAGGCTGGATCATCGCCGAATCACTCTTGGCTAAATAGCCTCTTTTATAACCCCTAACAGCTAATATATTCGTGATCATAATGAGTTTTTTTCTTCCTGAAAATTATGCCCCACTCTCATCAGGGCGTCCGCAATAGAATATTCCTCCACGATAGTCCCTTTAGACCTCCAAGGAAGTATCTCTCCTCCAACCATTCCTATGGAAGGGTCTCTTAAAAATGGCAACACTAAATAATGCAACCATTCCTTATCGACAACACAGTCATCATCAGTAAAAACAATAATATCTCCAGATGCATTTTCTACTCCGGTATTTCTGGATATAGGTATTCCTTTTTTAGTTTCCAAAATGTATTTTATGTTTAGTCTACCCTTGAAATTAGCTACTATTTCTCCGGTATTATCGGATGAATTATTGTCCACAACGATAACTTCTTCGGGGAGGCGGGTTTGTTGAACTAGAGAAAAAAGCGCTCCTTCCAACATACTCGCTCTGTTTAAAGTTACAATAATAACAGAAATAGTCAATTTGTCTTTTATGGCACTCATATCAAGTAATTAATTCCTTGGGGCGAAGATTGTATATATTCTTTAATAACGCTATAGCTCCTGAAAAATATGCTTCTGAATCTGACGGTTCCCCATTTAGATCCTTTTTATATTCCTCGTGAAACGCTTCGAGCCAGGGGAAATTAAAAAGCTGCGAATTTTGGCATTCTCGGCATACTTGCGCGCTAGACAGAGACATAGATATCTTATCCGAAATAAAATAATCTTCAACAAGTTTTAATCGCAGCGCCTGCCAGAAAAATAACTGGAACTGAACATTGCCCAGCCTTACGATATTTGGGTCATTAATGAACTTTAAGATCGCGAGCCTATCTTTGCCTATAGATTCCGAGAAATTCTGCAAGTAATAATTTATCAAAACCTTTCTGTTTTTATTGCAATTTAGCGGCCCCCCAAGCACAACGGTAGCAGGAGTAGTCAAATATAAAAAAGTAAGGGGCATGGTTTGTGGCAGGAAAAATACGGCATAGGGTTGAATAAAATCTGCCCTGTTTAAAGAAACTGCTTCATCTGGAGTGAGAATATATAAATATAACTGTTGCCGATATTGATTGGATCCGATTATCGAATTTAATTTCTTTATCACTTCAACAGGGATATCCCTCTTCGGGACTATGAATAGGCCAATTACTCTCTCATCTATATGGGCCAGATCAACCGGCGACAGAAGAGCAGATTCAACGTACTCCCTATATTCTATATTTATCAAATCAACGGCAGTTTCTATTTTTTGCCTATTGATATCTGATAATATTATATCTAAAGACTCAAGAGAAAAAATAATTCTTTCGCTGAGCTCGTATTTATCGCTATATTCGTAAAGGCCGCCTACTATAAGGCCCATGGTTTTCTTCATAAGACGAAAACAAAAATTGTAAGTTTCTTGTAAAAAATCGCTGCTACCAAGGGCAAATCCATCATTTGACAATCCCTGCATCTCTTCAATATGCGCTAAATAACTCCCGGAAAGATAAACCTTACTATTTTCCAGGGCTTCCTGTCTTGTTAATATCTTCTCATTATCCTTTGCCAACATAAACGCGTTGCAACTGTCAGCGCTGAACTTATAATATAAATAATTCCGCGCGACAATATCTCCGGCATTGTTTATCAGAAAATTCTTTATCAGGTTAGCCCAGATGAAAGCCATTTGGTTAAGAACGGCTTCTTTTCTATGCCTTGGATCCAGTTCAGGAACATCCTTTAATATATCTTTGCCATACAGAAGTTTGGCAGTCTTCTTACATTCAATGAAAAGCTTATATTGTAAATAAAATAGATTTTCTTTGTAAATGGTAAAGATCTCCTGCGTAGTAAATATACCCATTTCTTCATATATCAGAATAGGGATCCAACGAGTAAGGCCCTTATAGATTTTTTCGATCTTTACTTTATTTTCGCTTCCGCCCTCAATAATAACTATCGGGTCAATATCGCTTAAGCCATAAACACAATCGCCCCTAGCAAGGCTAGCAGTAAGATAAACCGATACCACCTCTTTTTGTTTCCCCAAAACAAACACGATAATTTTTAGAGCTGCACTATAATAAATCTTATAGAACCAACTAAATCTTTGAAAGTTTGACCTTAAGAGAGGATGATGTATGATTTTCCTTAACATAGTTCTAAATAATCACTTATTTCCTATGCTTAAAAAAAACTTACTTTCATCTATACTGCTTTCAGATATGACTAGATCCTTAATAGAAAAAGCCTGCCGAAAATAATATTCGCTTATTTTTTTAGATAGATAACAGCATATATTTTTAAAAATTTGGTTTCTAAATCTTGGCTGCCCATTTCTTAAAAAGCAAAGCTCATCTGAGTATTTCTTAATTTTTTTATTATAATCGTCTATTCTCATATCGCAATATTTTGATCTTTTCTGGCCATATAATCTTTGAATATTGAAATATCTGCTGACTAAATCTTTAAATTCATCCAGATAAAATTCTTTTAAATGGAACTTATGGGCATCTCCTTCAAGTTTACCATAGACAGCTTTATTAGGAGTAGAAATGATAACGACACCTTGCGGCTTTAAAACCCTTTTTAGCTCGGTTAAAAATAAATCGTGATCGCTCAGATGCTCTATAGTCTCAAAAGAGACAATGACATCAAAACTATTGTCCGGAAATTTTAAATCTGTAGCATCCATAACTTCAAATGCCAAATTTTTATTTCGATAACACTTTTGGCAGTAATTGATTACCTCCTCAGAAATATCAATCCCGGTAACCAACTGAGCTCCGTTTCTTGCCATAAAATATGTTCCATAACCGCTCCCGCAAGCCACATCAAGGACTTTTTTATTATCAATAAAACCCTTTGCAAAATAATACCTCTGAATATGCTCATAGTATATTTCATCTTTCTGTCCTGATGACGTATATCTCTCTGAAGTCTCTTGCATTCTAAGCGGCAACCCCTCTATCGTCATTTTACGATATCATTTTATATAAAGCCTTAACGGCATAGTTTTCAATGGACCGACGGTAACGGTTGTTAAAGTAATATTTTGTCCTCCATGACCAATACTGCTTTCTTTCCATTACAATACCATATTTCTCAGGGTTAAAATACCAATCAGTCTCAGGTACAATAGAAGCCGATGCTACGGCTAAATCATCTATAAACTTTCTATTTTTTATAATAAACCAGACCGTTTTCATAAAATCTATTACCGACTCACCGGGAGAAGCAACCATAATAAACAAATTTGACTTTATTTTAGCCTTTTTAGTATTAATGATGACCTCCTGCGCTTTCTCTACTTGAAAACGCTTATTCATGCTGTCGATGACGGATTGGGAACCGCTTTCAACCCCGTACCATAAATACCGGCATCCCGCCCTATACAGTTTTTGTAAAACTTCCAGAGTTAAATAATTATCGACCCTAGCTTGAGAACCCCAATTAACACCCGCATCTTTTTCTATCAAAAGGTCGCATGTTTTAAAAAGCAAATCTTCTGAAAAAGCCAGTATGGGGTCAGCCTTGTTAAACTCAGATATATTATATTTCTGCTTCTGGAAGATAAATTCCTTGCAGATACTCTCAGGAGAGCGTGGCCGTGGTTTCCCCCAGAATTTGGTATCAAAACAAAAGGCACACCTATGTGTGCAACCTCTTACCCATGAAATAGAAAGCCAAACCTCTTCTCCATAAATAGTTTTATAGTCATCAATAATGCCTGAGAAATCGGGGTAAGGCAAACTGTCTAAATCCTTTACCAACTCCCTTTGGCCGCCATAAATAATTTTACCGTTTTCGATAAAAAAAGCACCCGGACATGGTTTTATCCGGCCATCCTTCTCGTAAGAGTTCACTAATTCTAAAAGCGTAAGTTCTCCTTCACCCATGACTGCTGTGTCAACATAACCTGTTTTAAGAAATAATTCTGCACTCTCCTTAAAACACATCGGGCCTCCAAAGATGATAACTATCTCCTTTTTCTTCTCTTTTAGCCTCTTAGCCAAGAAAAGCGCCATCCACCTGGATACAGTAGAAACATAAAAGCCTATAACCATGGAGTTCGATTCCAAAATAATATTCACCCATTTTTCCAGCAGGCATTCAAATCTTGGCAGGATATCATTAAGAAATGATTCTTCGTAAATCCAAGAAGTATAATTTTCGTCATTCCAAAGTATTTTGTCCTCTTCTTTGGCATCCAAATATATTTTAATATTCAAGTCAAGAATGGGAGCCTCATGGCCTGCCTCCTTAAGGTAAGCCGAAAGCGCAGGTAGGCCGAGATATGTGCTGCCTATTCCCTTATTTTTAAATCCGTGAAACAAAGGAGAAAATGGAGGATAGATCAATAGAGTCTTCATATAACCCAGAAAGATAAAAACAAGTTCTCTTTTATCTTATTAAGATAGTGCATTGTATATACTCTTAACAAGAGACTTTTTAATTTCTCTTATATGGCGATTGTCCATAAAATATTTTGATCTCCAGGAGTTATAGTAGCGCTTTTTCTTTGGATCATCATCCATCAAGATACCATATTCTTTTGGGTTAAGATACCAGTCACTCATAGGTGTAATAGCGGCCGACGATAAACTTAAAACATCTATAGACTTTATATTTTTTAAAACAAACTGGATGGTTTTGATAAAATCAATTAGCGTTTCACCGGGAGAACCTACCATGATATTCACACATAGTTTTATGCCAGCCCTCTGAGTACTACTCATAACGCCTTCGGCTGTCTTTACCAGAAAGCCCTTTTTCATCCTATCAACTACGGCTTGTGAACCGCTCTCAATTCCATATGATAACCACCTGCACCCTGCTTTATATAGTTTACACATTAATTCTGGAGTCAAATATTTTTCAGGCCTGGCCTGGGAACCCCAGATGACATTAATCTCTTTATTTATCAAAAGGTCGCATGTTTTAGAAAGCATCTCCTCTGAAAAAGTAAGCGTGGAATCGCCTTTGTTAAACATAGCTATATTATATTTTTGTTTCTGAAAGAAGAATTCCCGACAGATACTTTCAGGAGAACGCGGCCTGGGAGGCCCCCAAACCCTGCTTTCATAGCAAAAGGCGCACCTGTGAGTGCATCCTCTTAACCATGAGATAGAAAGCCAGACCCCTTCTCCGAAAATAGTTTTATAATCATCGATCATATCTGAAAAATCTGGATACGGAAGGCCATCTAGGTCTTTTATAAATTCCCTTTCTCCGCCATAAATAACTTCACCGCTCTTCATTAAAAAAACCCCTGGGCAAAGTTCTATACGTCCGGTCTTCTTATAAGAATTCAATAACTCTAAAAGCGTAACTTCTCCCTCACCCATAACCACCGCGTCTACAGGCCCTATTCTCAAAAACTGCTCAGCCTTCTCTCTATAACAACCCGGCCCACCAAAAATGATCGCTATATCGTTATTCTTTTCCCTAAGCTTCTTAGCCAGCAAGAGCGCCATCCACTGGGAGGTTCCGGCAACATAAAAACCTACGACTTTAGAGTTTGATTTCAAAATAGCATCTACCCATTTTACTATTATGGGTTCCAGCTTTGGCAATAGTTCATTTGAAAATATGTTTCTTTCGCTCCAAAAATTGCCGTTTTTTTCGTGCCATAATCCCCTGTCTTCCTCCTTAGCGTCAAGGTAGATCTTGATATTCAAATCCAGAATGGAAACCTCATGGCCTTCTTTCTTAAGAAATGCTGCCAGATAAGGTAAGCCTAAAGGCATATTCGTCTTCGCCTGGGCTTTGGGGCCTTGTAACAATGGGGAACATGGCGGATAAATTAATAAAGTCTTCATCTAAAAGTTTATCTCTTTTTATGACCCTTCTTGATGGGATTAGTAATATTCTTAAAAACAAAAGTTATGGAGAAAAAAAAACTCAAAAATTTACCTAAACAAGACAGTAAAAATAAAACAAGATGGAATTTAAAGTGACGCTCTAGGAAGTTCTTTACTTTCATTTCTAAGGGCGTCAAAAAACTAGCCCTATCCTTAATCTCTTTATATATGTAGCAGCTATTGCAAGGTATGCCTTTCCTTCCCTCTGCCCGGCCTAAAAGCATTTCGCGCGCATAGGCTATTTTTTCATCATTGAAGGCTTTTTCGAGCCCTAGATGAAAAACATTCCCATAATCACCCCAATAATTAACACAACAACCCAATAACTTTCCATCCCAGTTTATCTGCGGGAAATCCCACAATAATGTGCATAAAAAATATTTATGCAAATTATAGTTAAAAAACAACCCATCAAGCCCAATTGCTTTCTTGACCGCTTTCTTATCTTGCACAGGCGAAAAAAAAGGATCCCATGACCCCTTTGGCTCGAAAGACATATTCAAGCTACGCGCGATATTCTTTGCCTTCTCCATCTCGTGGACGTTGTGCCCGAATATAACAAACTGCCACTTCAAAAACGGTAATAGTGAATTATACATTCTTTTGTACTTATTGATCATGTTAATATTATCAATGACCTTATTGAAATCCCCACCCTTTCTGTATATCTTATAGACTTCCTGGCTGGCTCCGTCAATAGAACAGACAATATTTTTAAACTTATATTTAACCAATAGTTCGCACATCTCTTCGGTAATAGTATTTAAGTTGCTTCCGTTAACCGCCGTTAACTCCACCCCTTTTAAATATGCGTATTTTATGATCTCTCCCAGCTCCGGATTCAAGAATATTTCTCCATAATTAGATAATTCTATTGCTGTCACAAAAGGACTGCCATCAATAAGTTTTTTAAAATCGCTAAACTTAAGAAACCCCCTGCCTATAGGCATTTCCTCTTTTCTCCCTGTTGGGCACAAAGGACAGCTAAGCTGGCAAACAGTCGAGACCGCTAAACGAATTTTACTAGGCTTAGAAACAAAAATATTAGTACCCATCTTTTATGATAAATCCCTTTTATGTTTTTTTGGCCACATGATCCTGGCCTGCTCCACTTATTATTTTCTTTAGCTTGAGATATAAATTAGGGTCGAGTCTTTTTATAAAAATTCCTACCAACCCCACAAACCTATCTTGAAAGTTCCATATCCGTTTTGCCACCAAAAAAGATGTGTAAAATTTCTTGATCTTACCCTTTTTCGCGAAATTGCCGTATAGATAGAGCAATATATGCAAATCTACAGAAGTAACGGGATATTTACGAACCTTACTAGATGCGAGTATTCTATTATACGAATATAGAATTTGTTCCATTTTATCAACCCATTTCTTACCATTTTTTTCGTCAAAACTATATCTAAAATATGGATCATCTAAAAGTAAATTTCTTGCCATCTTTAATTTAGGTAATAATTCAGCCCCATTGTCTTTTATGTTGCATATACCGAATTGTTCTGAATTTACATAAAAAGATGAACAGGGGTAAAGTTTAAAACGGTTCAAATGTATTTCATCGATGATCCCAGAATTTGAATTTATAAAATTAATGGTATCTTTAATATCTTCTTCCTGCTCATAAGGAAGTCCAGCAATAATCTCAATCCCATTCCAAATACCTGCTTCATGAGACCATTTAAGGCGTATCTTCGCTTCTTGTGAAGTTATTCCTTTTTGACAAAACTTTAGCATTTTATTACTACCAGTTTCCAAACCAAAAATTAATTTTGCGGCACCTGCCTTTTTCATTTTAAGCAGGATTTTTTTTTCTAAATTCTTAAAGTGGACACAATCCGACCATGTTATATGCATGCCGCTTTCAATGATCCTTTCACACAATTCATCCATATAATCATAATTAATGTTTAAAGTATTATTAAGAAACATAAAATAGTGCGTATTATATTTCCGAATTAGCTCATCTAGCACCTTTACAACTTCAATCGGCTTAAGATAATATAGAGTCTTCGAAACACTTTCAGAACAAAAAGCACATCTATTCGGACAACCATAAATGAAAGAAAAAGGTAAAAGAAGCATTCTTTCTTTATCCTTATGCACCAAACTCCCGGGCAAATAATCCGGCATATATAATGAATAATATGCAAGGTTAAAATTACTGAAGTCCAGCTTGCCTAACCGATGAATCTCCTGAATGCCTTGTGTCTCTACAATTTTATCTTTATCGCGATCATAATAAATAATGGAAGGCATTTCAGGTAGACTCCTGCCTGACTCAAAACACCTGATTATTGTCATTATATTCTCGATGTAGTTTATTTTAACGATAAAATCTATGGAAGAATTTAATTTTCTATTCCTGAATAACTCTGCCGAGCAACTCATCATATCAACACTTTCTCCACCCAGAATAATGAGTATTTCGTTATTTAGTTTCTTTATATATTTACCTAACAAAACAGCTACTATTGTTGAAATCGGAGATACTGATTCTACGGAAATAAGAACAATGGGGAAACGTGATAAATTTACTTTAGAAATTATATTATTAAAATATCCTGCAAATTTACCATCTACATCAAGATAGTCTTCTAAAACAAGGTTCTCCTTATTACCGATGCTTCTAATACTGTCTGAGAGTTCGCGACAACCTTGTTTTCCCAATAAATCCACAATATCATACACAGATGGAATAATACTATTTTTTAGTAAAAAATCACATATAATAGCCACCCCCTGCGATGGAAACATCGTATGATAAGAGTGGACATCATTCGGCACCCGGAATATTACGACTTCATCTACTTTCTTCATAGAATTAAACTATTTTTATTAAAGTCCTTAATATTTATAATATGTCGAGTTTACTTCGTTGTTTTATATTCTCCCGGAGAAAATTCAAAAATGTATCTACATTATTCTTACGGTCATAACCGATAGAAAAAGAATAAGTTTTAGATTGCGACACAGCCTTAAAAGAATTGTTCAATCTAGAAAATAGAACAGGGCTTTTTTTAACAAACCCCCAAAAACCTCTTTGAATTAAAAATTCAGCGCCTTCGTATAATCCTACCCCAAACACACAATTTTCTACAAGCTGCTTAAATGCGCTATATCTAGATATTGGCTTAATAGAAGTTTTATCGCTTAAACACCTAACTCCGCAAAATATATACTGGACTGGAAGAGGTTTTTTTGAGATTTTATCTTTTAAAGCATCTATATCTATCATATATTTGGGCCTAAATCCCATTCTTTCAACAAGATGTAGATATTCATCCGGGATATCCTTTGGCTTTTCTTCAGGTAATACGCCGATCCTGATAGGAAAAGGAAGAACCCGGCCTGCTGCATCAATCAGCGGAGAATCTTCTGATATCATCTTAATGGATTCATTCTTAATAAGCTCAAGAAGCAGGGTGGTTTTACCGCCCCCGCTAGGAAGAAGAATTAAAATAGCTTTTCCGTTCACTTCAAGACCGAGGCCGTGAACCCGGTGCAAGTTTCTTAAACCTAGATTTTTACCAACTAGAGCCAAAATATACAAATAGACTATCTCGTGCCTTAAATGCGGTTCCTGACAAAAGACTTTAAAAGCATTATTGTGTTGATCGATAACAGCTAAACCTCTGCCAAAATAATCAACAAAAGTTAAATCTTTATCCCTATAGCAAATATTCTGGCTGGTATACAAATAGGCCTTGAGCGATGAGAATTTAGTATAATCAGGCGCTTCATTAAGAATTTGGAACGACGTGTGTACAAGTACCCTATCGTTTAAGAAAAAGGAATAATCTCTCTTAATATCTCGCAAAGTTTCTTCATCCTGACAATTTACTTCAATCCCCAGTCCGTAAAAAGAAAACCTGCATGTATAAGGCAAGCCTATTTTGTTACCTTTTTCTTTCACGATCTTTTGATCATTGACCACAGTAATCCCACCCTCCAGGACAGTTCAGACACAAGAATAAAATAAGCTTCTCCAAGCGGACTTTTTATAAATTGGAACAACGTCCAAAAAGGAAAAACCAGCCATTTTTTCAGGCTCATATTCTCAAACAATATATCATTCCAAGCAGAATATTCTTTTTTGTGTTTTCTATATACTTGAGCAGACCAAAAGGCCCTGGTGAAATATGTATTTACCGTACTTTTCAGGGTACTACGGTGAAAATGCCCTACCTTTACATCGGGAAGGTAGCGGATCTTATTTTTCATGGCAATCCTTATAGCGAGGCCTAAATCATCGGTTATATTGATAGTAGGATCAAACATCAAACTCCTCATCAGTTTTGCCGTCACCGCGGAATTCTTACTGTCAAATATTCTCGTATATTTCCCTGCGCTAAAACGCTGCATATAAAGCTCATCTATTTTTTGAATATTTTTTGTCCAGTAATTCTTTAGCAGATCCTCTTCAAAGCCAACAACTGCATCTTCCCCCTCAAGCCGTATAGGCGAGGTAATCTCCTCAATCCACCGATGGGGACAGACACAATCAGCATCAGTAAAAACAAGAATATCACCCTGAGCCATGCCGACCCCTTCATTCCTGACAGCTCCTGTTAAATGTTTCTCGACAAAACCATATCTTATCCTCTTATCGGCCTCTCTAAAAGCGTTTATGATTTCTTTAGTTTTATCCGTAGAATTGTTATCTACTACGATAGCCTCATAATTATTATATGATTGTTTCAAAACAGAGGTTAAGCACTCCGGTAAGGTTTTTTCCCCATTATAGACCGGAATGATCACAGAAACCAATGGTTCAGCCCCCACAAAAATCTCCAATCTGTTCTCTGATTTTTTTTATAAAAATTTCCGTATCGAACTTCGCTGCTTGTTCAATGCAAGCATCTTTATATTTTTGAGTGTCTTTCGCCATTGCCTTCACCGCTACGGCTAATTTATCCGCATTGATATCATCAATAAGCCTTCCAGTTACCCCATCAACAATCGTTTCTTTATAACCGCCTTCATTTGGGGCTATGACCGGTTTTCCGCAAGCCATAGCTTCCACAGGCGCCATCCCGAAATCCTCATCCTGACTCGTGGTGATAAAACCCTTACAATTAGCATATAGTTCAATAAGCTTTCTCCGGTCAACCCAGCTTAATATTTCAACGTTTTCCGGTTTTATTTTCTTGCAATATTCTGCGTATGCCTGAAAATGCTCCGACCTTTCATAGGAACCCACAAGGATCAATTTTTCATCGGGAATCTCAGCAAATGCTTTCATCTGCATATCGATCCTCTTATGATAAAAAAGCCTGTTTACCGAAAGCCAGTAATCTCCCGCTCTACCGTAATAATACTTGGATGTTTCCGTAGGAGGATGGATAACTACCGCTTCCCTTTTAAGATATTTCTTTACCCTTTTCCTAGTATTCTCTGAATTGCAAACTATCTTATCAACATGAGCAACATATTTTTTATTTAAATAACGGTTATAAAATACCCAGAGGTCAAAAAGCCATCTTCGGGAAGAATGAACAATATTTTCTTTTGTGTATTCATATAAATCCCAGATTTCTCTGATGGGAGAATGAACATACCAGAGGTTCGGCTTGTTATTGACTGCCCCTGACACAGCCCAGTCGCCGCCTATGATAAAAATGTCATACTTGCCTTTTAAATTAAGCTGCCTGAATCTCCACAGGGCTGCCTGCTGCCTAAAGGGGGCATTAATAGGAATACTCCCTATCGATTTCAAATTTATACCGGAGAAGCCCATCTTTTCTATTTTATCTTTGTCGATATTGGTAGTATAGAAATCAGCGCCCAATTCTCTTGCCAGGGTCAAGCCGACTATCTCCGCTCCGCCGATATTGTCCATATAATTATGGAATATCGCTATCTTCATTTCTCTTTAATACCTAATATGCTTAACATGAAAGAAGAAGATACTGTCTGGATACCTATGGTTGCCAATGTCATTCCTAAAATTGAATTTTTTGTTTTTAAATAAATGCCGATGCCGACAGACATCATCAAGACTCCGGCAATGATCGCTTTTTCTATATTTATATATTTATAGAAGTTGTCAAGCACCGGCTCATCCTCCAGATGGTTTATCGCATAAATCTTGGCAAACAAGGAAAATATAATTAGTTGATAACCAGTTATGACCAAAAGTGAAGCCAAGAGCCCCGGATGCATCCGGGCCATTAAAATACAACCTATTATAAACAAAGTCAGGCCGGGAACGAAAAATAAGAATAACGGGCTGTAAAGCAGCATGAATCTTAAATGGCGCCAGCCATCAACGAAAGATTTCAATTTTGACTGTCCTCGCCTTTTATAGTAATTGATATTCAATTCTTTTATCTTCATCTTACTTTTAACGGCCTTTATGAGCATTTCTGAAGCAAACTCCATACCGCTGGTTTTCAGCTTGAGCTTTTTTAACGCTTCTTTGGTCAAGGCCCGCATGCCACAGTGGGCATCGTGAATACTTGCATTAAAAAACAGCCTGAAGATCCCTGAAAGTATCGGATTCCCTATGTACCTGTGTATCCAGGGCATTGCCCCCTTTTCCATCTTACCTTTGAATCTATCGCCTATAACAAAATCGTAACCATTTTCAAGTTCTTCTATAAATCTCGGTATCTCACCAAAATCATAGCTTCCATCACAATCAGCGAGAAATAACAAATTCCCTTGAGCTGCCTCGAAACCTTTTAAACAAGCAGCACCGTATCCGGCCAGTTTTTCATGGATCAGCCTCACTTTTTTTCCAAGGGCTATTTTACAACTGCTATCGGTAGAGCCGTTATCCACGACTATTATTTCTGCCTTAAGGTTATTTCTATTGACAATGCTTACTATCTGTTCAAGGCATGAAGCGATAGCCTGTTCTTCATTCAGGCAAGGCAAAACGATACTTACCTGCGGGCTATCAGCGGATCTCTTTTTTTCTATCATTTGGCCTCATAAATATAGTCACCTTTATCGTATATTAATTTCCATCCACAGTTTATTTTAGATTTTGTAAGGACATACCTGACTCCATACTTCCCGAGTATCTCCTCTTTTATTTTACAGTCGTCTGAATTAAAGAAATTTTCTGAATCCTTGCGGTTTCCGTAAAAGGCATAAGTTGCTACTGGATTCTTCCGGGCAACGGGATAGAGGGCTTCCGAAGTCCCGGCAGGCGCCATAACCACTGAAGCCTGCGTTAATGAAGACAAAAATAAAAGGGCACGGTAATCATTGTCATCAATTGCCTCATATAGAGCAATCTGGTCCGGGATACGCCAATAAGACCAAAAAGCGGAAATTATTATTATGGTGATAAAAATATAAGCCGCCTTTTTACTAAATCGGCTTATCCCTTTAAAGAGGCAGCTCGCGCCAATTGCGCTTAATAGAGGCAAACTTATGGCAAAATAATAAAGATTACGCTGATAAGGAACTAAATAGGATACGCCTGATGACCTAAAAATAAATATCGATAATAACACGCATACCGGCCAAAGCAAATAAACCAGATATTTTTTAAAATTATCCCTGTTTTTAAGAATGGATGCAACCCCTGGAATCAGCAATATATACCCTATCAGGCTATAAAGTTCTGAAGGCGAATTATTGATCTCCAATTTGCCCCACCCGCGTTTGAATTGCAGCGCTTGAACCATATTATTTATTAAATCCTGCCACGGTAGCTGCATCATGAATTTATAAAATACAACCCCCATCAAAGGAATAATAAAAAATAAAGAAAATAATTTCCCCTCTTTTTTAATATATCGGAAATTAAATAAAGAATGGATGATCAAAAAAGGAAAAGCGAACAAAACAGAAATCGCATGAATAGGCAAAAGAAACGCCATTATCAGCAGGCTTAACAGGACAAGCTTTTTATTTTCTCTCTCAAGCCCTTCTGTAAAAAAATAGATATAGAGGAAAATAAAAGGTATGGAGAATGTAAGAGGCGTGAAGAACCACAAACCGGTTATGTTGACATTTGATTTTATTGAGGCGAAAAAAAACATCGCCATGGCTGCCGTAAAAAAATCTTTCTTGGTTTTTCTATAAACTGTAAAAAAAACGACAAGGACACAGAGTACTGCCCAGATCGCAGGAAGGAATTTATATATCAGAACAAGGTTTACTACTTTAGATAAAGGCAACAGGAGAATATGAAAACCTAAGCGTAAACCAATTGATTTTCCGGAATACCCTCCAGTTTCAAGCCTTATTGTTTCCGTAATATGGTGCCATTCATCAGCATGGCTGGGAAAGGGATAGTTGTAGTGCGGTGTATAAACTAACAAAAATGTACCAATTGCAATCAACAGGACAAGGAAGATTTTGTTTTTTTCCATAAAGATGCGCCTAATTCCGGGGGATTTGCTCTTCTGTTATTGCAATTTAAGTTCGCGCTCTCTTATGCCGTCGCTTAAGACAACCTTGTTTTTCTGAATATCAATTACCTTATCTGATCCCAGCTTGTCGCCAATTCTTATTGTTCTCCCGTTTATTAAGGCCAAGGGGGATTTCTCATCCCAAATTATCCCTTCCAAGGTATCTTCGGCACCTACTTTAATAACTGCTCCCATAGTAAACGGGTTTCTGCCCCAATTGACATAATTACTCTTTGCTGTGTTCCTTCTTAGGGATAGGCCTTCTTCTATAAAATTAACGGTTTTATTTAGAGAAACCGGTTCGGGTTCCGAGGATGCCCGGAGTTTCGGTCTCGTAGGAACCAATACGCCGCGTATTAAGGTAAAAACAGCAAAAATGCATAATATAATGAAAATTATTAATTTTTTGTTTTGTTTGTCATTCATCCCGTTAGAAATATTCCCCATAAATATCTTTGGCTCTTCGCTTTTTTTTTGGATACCCGCTAAAAAACAAGATTTCTAACGGGATTCATCTTAAAACGTATATATTCAACGTCAACCTGGTCTTAAGCTTCGATGGATCATTCGCGCTGGGAGCCGTCTCAAACTCATCGACTTTAACAACGCAATTCCCCAAATGGTCTAACGATCCTAGGAAATCGCCTAATTCCGGATATCCGGACTCCAAAACTATATCTATGGGAAGCATTACATATGCATTTTCCCGTATTGGTTCTCCAGGCTTCGTGGAAATAAAATCAATATGATATACCTCTCCCTGCTTCATTAATGTATCTGTAGCAATAGGTAAATTATCCTCAGTCACCAAACGAGTTTCGCTTCCCATCGTTTTCATAAAATTTACTATATTACGCGCTTTGAGCAATTCCATTTCTAATGCCTTGGTTTCGATACTTTTTTTCTTTATTTGGCCGACTAACGGCATATATAAAACAAAAGATAAGATAAAAAAAGTAACTGCTATACCGGAGAATACAATGACCATCTTTTTCTGGCGCAAGTCTATCATTCTTTATGAACCCAGCAGTTTAGCACAAACTCTTTGCCTGGCTTTCCCTGGATTTCTCTTGTGCTCACTAATTTTACGTTATTGAACATTCCTTTTTGCAAAGTAACTATGAAATTTGAAATGCGTTCTTGCGCTTGCCCTGAAGGCGCAATACCTTTTATAGTAATGGTCCTATTCCTCATGCTAAGCTTGGTAATATAAATATCATTAGGAATAATATTGCTCAATTCCTTAAAAACATCTTTCCAGTAGGGCTCATCATTTAATAAAGAAAATACTGCAGCTTGCTTAAGCTGAGGTTCCAGAGAAGAAAGTTCCAGCTTAGCAACAGTTGCCTTTTTTTGGTAATTACCAAGCGAGATCTTCATGCCTATATATAAAAATACTAAAGTAAGAATAACAGCACTGACCGTAGTCTCCAAAGTTGTGCGCTTAAACAAGCGTTTTGTCTTTTCTTTAAGCTCGGGTGGAAGAAGGTTAATACCTCCTCTTGCTCCGCTTAAACCTGCACCTATTGCCATAGCCAGACTATGAGAAATCCTGTCTTTTTCGCGTATCGCACCCGGGCCCACTTTAAGGCCTTCAAGAGGATCTCCCAACCTGACCTCTATACCTAACTCATTGGATAAGAAGTTAGTAAGGCCCTTTAAAGATGAGCCTGCACCGAACAATATCAATGATTCAATCTGCCCTCCGCCGCTCTCTTCTCTGTAATAATCAAGGCATCTTCCTATTTCATTTACCAATTGTGAAAGAGGCGTCCTTAACATAGACAGTATCTGGGCAGTGGAGATCTTATCATTGATAATCTTCGATTCTGTTTCGGAAGGTATCCCTACCTCTTGCTTGATCTTTTCCGCTTCTTCCAAGGTAAGTTCTATCCTGCCTCTATCAGAAACTAAAGCCCCTGTCATCGCCTTGGTAAAATCACCTCCGGCAATAGGTATTTTACGGCTGAATACTAAGTTTTTTCCCCTTAAAATGACTAACTCCGTATACAATCCGCCTATATCAACAAGACACGATATCTTGATTTCTTTTGCATGCGAAAGTTCGACTAATCTTTGTAAGGTGATCGGAGCAGGAATCAATGAAATGGGAGTGACCCCCGCTTTACCCAATAACGACAGATATTTATCGATAGTTGTTTTGGGTGAAACCGCTACAATAGCCTCATATTTCTTAATTCCCTTTTCAAGAATCTCCCCTGATACTTCAGAATCCAATAATGAATTGTTTACCGGAAAAGGGAAATAATTCTTTGCTCCCATGCTAACGCAATCCTGTAATTCCTGCGTTGGCATACAGGGAAGAATTACTTTCTTTACGGCAGTATGGGGACAGTTAATGCTTACAATAACTTGGGATTTAAGCTCTTCTGCTCCCCCCAGCAGTTCCTTAATGATCCCGACGATTTCTTTTTCGCGAATGGCTTCATTATCTGCTTGCCTGATCTCTTTTAGATCTGCCCTAACAAGATAAAAACCACCATCTCTCCTCTGAAATTGGGCAAACTTCACAGAAGTTGTTCCGATGTCCAGGCCAATGATAAAATCTTTCCTAAAAATACCTTTTAGATCGATAAGTCCCATTTTTAATCTTCTTCCATTGTCCTAATTCCCATTCCAATCCTTTCCAGCAGTCAAAGTACCATAAGCAGTTTGGTATGCCGACACTACAGTCTGCGTTACCTGCTTTTGAATACCACTCATCGTACCGGTCGAAGTAATGGTAAAAGTCGAACCACTCTTACTTACTGTAACAGAATACGTCCCGCCTCCTAAATTTCCATTTATTGCCGTAGGATTAGTTACGTAATTAGAACTTGTTCTTAAATTATAAATGACTTGCTGAATACCTGCTTCAGCAAGCCAAACTGCTTTCTGGGAAGCGGTATTATAGCCTGCACCCCTTAATTGAGTAGAATTAAGATATAAAAAGGCAACCACTATGACAGTCAGCGTAGTTATGATTATAAAAGTCAGTATTAAAACCATACCTTTGCGGTTTTCTTGGAATAACCTCATCTTACCCCCCTAAAGATTTCTTGGCCGCACCTGCGTTTTTGACCTTATAACTTCATCTTTCCTCTTTACACTTAAATCTATATTAACAATATTGCTGGCATAAGATAAATTTGAAGGCGACGTAGGGTCATTAGGCGGCAATACTTCACTAATAATGATATTTCCTGAACCATAGGTAAAAGTTCCGCCAATCCCTCCGGAAAGCGTAGCCTTCATTAACTGGTATGAACTCTGGCTAAAAGTAATAGGGTAACTATCGCTCGAGTTGTAAAGATAATAAATATAATAGTTGCTCCCATCCTGCGTAAACCTTATATCGTAACTACCTCCCTGGCTTACCGCGGTAGCTTTCCTTAAATCCTGAACCATCTCATCTATACCTCTATCCAATCCTATATCAATACCTGCCCTTGTTTCCTGCCCTGACCAGCTTATTAATATGGCGCGAAAAATATATGCCATTACAACGGTCAAAATAGCCACCATTGCCGTTGTAATTATGAGTTCTATTAAAGTCAACCCTTTGCGCATTGCTTTCCGGCTAATTCCTATTTCTTCGCTTATGGTTTACTGGACGCAAGCGCATAGGCGTCTCTGACCAGCGGCTGTCGAGGTATTAACAGTTACACTATTATTCCGATAACACTGATTCTGCGCCGCAACGTAGTCTGGAAGATACGTTGCACTGGCACTAGTACAGGCAGCGCCTGCGCCTACAAAAGACCTGCACACTGTGCAGGTAGGCGTATCGTTCCAACCGCTATTGGCGCAACCGCCTTTACCAGTACAAGTGGCAGTGCAAGAGGTGCCAGTTGCACCGAGATACCAACAGAAACCTCCATAGCTGGTTCCACCGCAATCGTTGTTTGCCACAAGAGTAGTTAAAGTTACACTCGTCTTGCCACCTTTAACATTCCAGCTAACCGTTATATCTATCTGGATGAGCTGGCTTGCAACCTGAGTGGTAACAACCCCGCTTACGGCAAAATTGGAAAACCCGAAATTGGAAATAAGGCTGCTAACTTGAGCAGTGGTACTTACCGCGGCAAAAGTTTGATTCTTTATTACTTCCATATTGGCCTGGGCAATATTTAAAGCTAAATCCGTATTTTCGGTATCTCCGGTAGCGGAAAGCCCGCTGCTAAGCGCCCATATCAACGCAATTGCGCCAACCGAAAGAATAAGTGTTGCTAAAAGCACTTCCAATAATGTAAAACCGCGTGCCTTCAATATTTCCCCTATTCTTTTTGCTTACGGCTGGGTATCCTGGCTCAAATTGGAAACATAAATACAGCTTGCGCCAGTTGCTCCCTCTGAAACCGTATCAGGGGTTCCGGAAGTAATAGTAGCGGCCCCATTTGCTGCGGGGCCCACGGAATAAATCACATAGGATTTATTATTTGTTCCGCCGTTTACATATGTATAGACAGCGCCAGTACTCGAGAAAGGATCTACAGGTATTGAGCTAACAATTTGAG
>Ga0265316_10000619_pt1 | contig 39582 bp, 34 predicted proteins | sample 4522metaG_FD_202092 | JGI IMG/M metagenome (GOLD analysis project Ga0265316, IMG submission 202092) | Rhizosphere microbial communities from Carex aquatilis grown in University of Washington, Seatle, WA, United States - 4-5-22 metaG | ecosystem: Host-associated > Plants > Roots > Rhizosphere >... | reverse complement strand
ACGCGATGGGAGCCGAGGGCGCTCCGCGCGTCGAGGTGGAGGGCGTCTTGGCTGCCGTGGCCAGTACCGAAACCGACGTGGTGCTGGTGGGTGACGAGTCGCGGGTACGACCCATACTAGACGAAATTGGCGCGGGCGTTCCCGGGGGGCGCATCCAGATTCGCCACGCCCCTGAGGTGGTGGGAATGGACGAGGCGCCCGCCAGCGCCATTCGCCAGAAGAAGGCGTCGTCCATGCGTGTCTGCTTCGAGTTGGCCCAGCAGGGCGAGGTGGACGCCGTAGTCTCGGCAGGCAATTCGGGCGCGCTAATGGCCGGGGCGCTCTTGGTGCTCGGGCGAATCGCCGGGGTGGAACGGCCGGCCATCGTGACCACGTTCCCCACCCAGACCGGCCAATGCGCGTTGCTCGACATGGGAGCGAACGTGGACGTGCGGCCATCAGTGCTGGCTCAGTTCTCGGTGCTGGGGTCGGGATATGCGCGCCTGCTGCACAAGAAGCCGCGTCCCCGCGTTGGCTTGCTGTCCAACGGCGCCGAGGGACACAAGGGCACGGCGCTCACGCGCGAGGCGCACCATCTGCTCACCCGAGCAGGGACTTCGGGCCGGCCGGCCGGTTTCGACTACCTAGGCTACGTCGAGGGGCGGGACATTTTTCGCGGACAGGTCGACGTGGTGGTCACGGATGGCTTTACCGGGAACGTCGTGCTCAAGAGCTGCGAGGGGCTGGTGGGGTGGCTGACCCATGCCATCCGGGAGGAGGTCGAGCAGGGGAGTGTGCTGGAAAAGCTGGGTGCTCTCCTGATGCGGCCGGCGTTGCGTCGCTTCCGTAGGCGCAGCGACTACGCTGAAACCGGTGGAGCGCCTCTGGTGGGAGTGGATGGGGTCGTGCTCGTCTGCCACGGATCCTCCGACGCACGGGCCATCAAGAATGGCGTGCTGGCAGCCGGTGAGTTGGTTCGCGCTCAGCTGCGGCAAGAGACAGCCCGGGCCGTGTCGGAGCACGCCTATCTGTGGCGCGAGGACGCGCCGGCAGATGGCGCAGGAGGTGCCGCGTGAGTTTGCAGGGCAAGGTGGCCGTGGTGACCGGAGCCTCGCGCGGGATCGGTCGCGCGATTGCTGTCGCGCTGGCTGCACACGGCGCCCGGGTGGTGATGAACTACTTGCACAACGAGGCTGCGGCGGCCGAGGCTGCGGCGGCAGTTGGCAGCGCGGGCGTGCTGCTGCGCTTCGATGTGGCCGACGCGGAGGCGGTTAACCAGGCGTTCAAGCAGATCGTCTCGGCTGAAGGCGGGGTTCACATCTTGGTGAACAACGCGGGCGTGGCGGTCAACGCCTTGACCTTGGGGGCCAAGGATGCGGACTGGCAGCGCGCGCTTGCGGTCAACCTGGGCGGGGCGTTCAACTGTACCCGTGCGGCCTTGCGTTCGCTCATGCACGCTCCCGGCGGCGCTCGCATCATCAACATCGCTTCGGTGGTGGGCGAGACGGGCTCGGCCGGGCAGGGGCCGTACGCGGCGGCCAAGGCGGGCATGTTGGGTCTGACCAAAACCTGGGCGCGCGAATACGCTTCGCGCGGGGTCACGGTCAACGCAGTGTCGCCGGGATTCATCGAGACCGACATGACCGCTGCGGGGCTTTCGCCCGAGCGGCGCGCCGAGATTCTCAAGGCGATTCCTCTGGGTTGTGTCGGAAGCCCCGAAGATGTGGCCGCGGCGGTGGTATACCTGGCCAGTCCGGGGGCCGCGTATGTCACGGGACAGGTGTTACGGGTCAACGGCGGACTTTTGATGTAACGTAGGCCCCTGCAAGGCGCTTGCGCAGCAAAAGGAGAAGGACGCGAACCATGGCAGAGAATCTGGAAGAAAAAGTAATGAAGATCATCGTCGAGCAGCTCGAGGTCCCAGCCGACAAGGTGAACTTGAGTGCGTCGTTTTCCGACGATCTGAAGGCGGACTCGATTGATCGGCTCGAGATGGTGGTGGTGCTGGAAGAAGCCTTCAAGATCGAGATTCCCGACGAGGATGCCGAGAAGATCAAGACCGTGGGTGACGCCGTCAACTACGTCAAGGGGCGCGTGAAGCAGTAGCACGCCGATGCGGCGCAGGGTTGTCGTCACCGGCGTGGGTCTGGTCACGCCGATCGGCATCGGCAGCGAGGCAACCTGGAGGGCGCTCTTGGCCGGGCGCTCTGGCATTGCGCCCATCACGCGCTTTGATGCCAGCCGCTTCTCCACGCGTATCGCAGGCGAGGTGAAGGGCTTCGAACCCACCCGCTGGATGGGCGCGCGCGAGGTCCGTACCACAGCCGCCGATCCTTTCATTCAGTACGCCATCGCTGCCGGGGCCATGGCCATGAGCGACGCGGGGCTGACCATCGAAGGCGAGCTGTGCGAGCGAGCGGGCTGCTTTGTCGGCTCTGGCATGGGAGGTCTCGGCACCATCGAGGCCACCCACAAATCCTTCATGGAAAAAGGGCCGCGCCACGGCATCTCGCCCTTCTTCGCGACCCAGCTCATCATCAACTTGGCAGCAGGGCACTTGGCCATGAAGTACAACGCCAAGGGGCCCAGCTACGCGCAGGTGTCGGCTTGTTCCAGCGGAGCGAACGCCATCGGTGACGCGTTTCGTGCCATCCAGCGCGACGAGATGGACGTCATGATCTGCGGCGGCACCGAGGCGGTGGTCACGCCGCTCGGGGTTGGTGGGTTCTGCGCCATGCGCGCGCTGTCCACGCGCAACGACGCCCCTGTCGAGGCGTCGCGGCCCTTTGATTTGGATCGCGACGGCTTCCTGCTCGCCGAGGGCGCAGGCATCCTGGTTTTGGAAGAGATGGAGCATGCGCGCAGACGGAGCGCCCACTGCTACGCCGAGTTGAGCGGGTACGGCGCCAACTCCGACGCCTACCACGTGACCGCGCCGGCGCCCGAAGGTGAGGGCGCCCAGCGCTGCATGCGCTTGGCCCTCAAGGACGCGAGGTTGGCTCCCTCGGACATCGACTACATAAACGCGCACGGAACCTCGACCAAGTTGAACGATGTCACCGAAACCGTCGCCATCAAGCAAGTGTTCGGTGAACATGCGCGCAGACTGATGGTCAGCTCGACCAAGTCCATGACCGGGCACTTGCTGGGTGCTGCGGGAGGTGTCGAGGCGGCGTTCTGTGCGCTCACCTTGGCGCACGGCCAGGTGCCGCCGACCATCAACTACACCACGGCAGACCCCGCGTGCGATCTCGACTACGTGCCGAATGCTGCCCGTGACGCTCGCCTGCGCCACGCAATGAGCAACAGCTTCGGTTTTGGGGGCACCAATGCCTGCCTGGTTTTCAGTGCGCTTGGGGACTGATTGTTTGTGTTGACGCGTTAGCGGGCGGCCACGAGGGGCAGTGATCGAAACGGAGCGCCCGGCAGCGTATCGCGATACAATATTCCTGCCTTCATGGCATCTGACATCTGCCCTCGCTGTGGCAAGCCAGCCCACGGCTTTGATTTTGACTGTCCCGAACTGACCACCAATCCCGGGGCCGCGCCTGCCGTGGCGACCCCGACGCCGCCCGCCGTAGCCCGGGCGACGGGGTCATTCCACGCGACAGAGGGCTCCCCCATCACTCGGCTGCAGGCCGGAACCTTGGTGGGCGAGTACCAGATCGTCGATCGCATCGCTGAGGGCGGAATGGGTACGGTGTACAGCGCCGTCCATCCCATCATCGGCAAGAAGGTCGCGATCAAAGTCTTGTCAGGCAGACTGGCCAAGAACAGCAACGCCATTCGACGCTTCGTGCTCGAGGCCCGCGCGGTGAACGACATCCGCCACCCGGCCTTGGTGGACATCTTCTCCTTCGGCCGGCTCACCGACGGGCGGCCATACTACGTCATGGAGTTCCTCGACGGTAGGAGTCTGGGCGCCGTGTTGCGCACCCACCGGCGGCTGGCGCCCTTCGACACCTACTCGGTGTTCATGGACGTGGGACAGGTGTTGGTGGCCGTGCATAACCACGGCATCATTCATCGCGACCTCAAGCCCGACAACGTCATCCTGATGTCCCAGGGGGTCGACCGGCCACCCAAGGTGAAGTTGGTGGATTTTGGCCTGGCCAAGCTGCTGCTGGTGGGGGGAAGTCAGATGGCAAATGGACCGCACACGGCGGTCGGCGTGAACGTCGGAACGCCACACTACATGTCGCCGGAACAGTGCCGTGGCGGCAACGTGGATGCTCGGTCCGACCTGTACGCACTGGGCGTGATGTTCTACGAAACCGTGACAGGACAGCTACCCATCGACGGGCCGACACCGGTCGACATCTGGCAGGCCCACGTCGAGGTGGTTCCGCGGTCGCCAGACCTGGTTGCTCCGGGCGTGGTCAGCCCCGAGCTGGGTGCACTCATCATGAAACTGCTGGCCAAGCGCCCCGAGCGCCGGCCGCAGAATGCGGCTGAGTTTTGCCGTGCCTTGGAGGCCCTGGCGAAGGCAGACAGGCTGGGCGCCCACGCCACGCCTTCTCCCGAGGACCAACCAGACGCCGGGATGCTGGACCTTGCGCGCGCGCTGTCGACCACACCAGTTTCCAGCGAGCTGGTCGCCTTGGACGGCGCACAGGTTGCGGCCCCGGCCACGCCGCCGGTCGCGGTCGGGCCGGGGCTGGGGCCGCCGCTGGTTGCGCGCGCGCAGGCGCCGTCGCCGCCGGTTCGCGCCCAGCAGATCCAGAATCCTGCGGCCATCGCACAGGATCTGGCTTCCACGCTGAGGGATGTCCCGGCCATCGAGTTGCCCGACGAGCGTCAGAGGTTGGCCGAGCGATCGCAGGAGGCCGAGGGATTGCGTGCCGCCCTCGGGCTTCGCATCGAAGAGCCGGTGAATGATCCCGGTCAGGTGAGCGCCCTGGTCGTCAATCTTGAGAGAGGGGGGCGCGAAGACGAGAGGTCCGATTCCGCAACCGCGAACAAGGCCGGCTCGTCCGCTGCCACGTCACAAGATAGTCCCCCGCAGGTTCGCCTGCTGGCGCGTCCCGTGGAGGAGCGGCAGTACGTGCCGCGACTTGCGGCACCCACTCGGCGGCCGGGCAAGCCGTCGGCCGCGCCGCCGAACTTGGCCAGGACTCCTTCGCGACTCGGCCGCGTGATTCGCGGGGTGGTCGCGGCGATCGTGGTTCTGGGGGGAGCCGCCGCGGCTTACTGGTTTCTCCGGTAGGTGCTCTAGCCCATCTCTTTCTCGATCGCGTCGGCTCCCTTGCGAATGGCGGCCGTGAGCACCTCGTGGCCGTCGCTGGTGACCAGCACGTCGTCTTCGATGCGAATGCCGCGAACATCGGCAAAGGCGGCCAGACGGTCGCGTCGCAGCCGATCGCCGGCCAACGCCGTTCGCGCGGGATTTTCGAGAATCGCCGGGACCAGATACAGGCCGGGCTCGATGGTGATGGCCATTCCAGCGCACAGGTCGCGGTCGAGTCGCAGCGTGCGCAAACCCGGCTCGGTGGAACGGGTTCGGCCTGGCGCGTAGGTCGCGCGGTCACCCAGGTCCTCCAGATCGTGCACGTCCAGACCAATGAGGTGACCCAGTCCGTGCGGGAAGAAGAGCGCCACCACGCCGTCGGCCACCAGTTCCGCGGGATCGCCGCGCAGCACGCCCAGGTTCACCAGACCCTCGGCGATGAGTTGGCCAGCCAGAAAGTGCAATTCGCGGAAAGGCACGCCAGGCCGCACTGCCGCGATCACACTCTGCTGCGCGTGCAGAATCACTTGGTAGAAGTCGCGTTGTGTGGCTGAGTAGCGCCCGCTCACCGGCCAGGTGCGCGTGACGTCGCCGGCCCATCCGTCGAAAGTCTCGGCGCCCACGTCGACCAGCAGGAGATCGCCGGATCTCAGCTCGTGGTGGTATTCCTCGTTGTGCAGCACCTCGCCGTGGACCGTGACGATGGAGTTATAGGACGCTCCCATGTTGCGGCGAATGAACTCCACTTCCATCGCCGCACGCACCACGCTTTCGTTGATGCCGGGACGGACCGCACGGATGCCTGCATGAAACGCCGCCGCAGTGGCGTTGGCGGCTTTGCGCAGGGCTGCGATAGCTGCGTGGTCGTGAACCAGGCGCATCTCGATGAGCGCGTCGGCCAGCGGGTGATCGAGCGCGTCCAGCTTGCCGTAGGCGATGGGCCGGCCGAGCAGCTCAGACTGCTCGGCGCAAGTCTCGTGATCCAGTGCCGGCAGCGTGGCCACCGGCCGACCCGCCACGGCCAAGGCCAACGCCGGCCGCAACTCGACCGGGCAGGCCAGCGCTGCGCCGAGTTCGGACGGTCCCGGCGCGTGCCCGTGCCACAGGGCGAAGTCGGGGCCTGGGTCAGGGAGAAACAGAGCCCAGCGCTCGCCTGTCCACAGGCCAAAGGCGCGCGGCAGATGCAGGCCGAAGAGATAGAGGAAATGGCTGGCTGCACGGAAGTAGTAGGCATTCCCGGCCGAAGTACGGGGGCGCGGCGCTCCGGCGGCAATCAAAGCGGGCTGCGGTCCCAGTCTCATGGCCAGGCGCGACCGTCGCGCGGCGCAGGCTCGTCCGTCGAAATCGCTGAGCTTCATGGGATGCGGAAGTATACGCCGGGGCGCGGGGGCGAGGGTCAGCGACCCTTAATCTCGATCTCGCTTGGAACCGGGCCGTTGGGGTCGCTCGCCTGCACCTGTACCACGTAGTCACCGTTCCACAGGACATCGACTTGCTTCGATGTTGTGGTCTGACAGGCTGGCGAAGTCAGGTCGCAGTCGGGACAGACCGTGATCCTTGCCGTGTTGCCCGGCGCTGCTACGGGCCATATACTGAGCAGGTGCGGACCCGCGAAGCGCAGGCGCACAATCCAGACGCTCGCTCCCGCCGGCGCCCAAACGTCAATAACGGGATAGTCATCGGCCGCGATCTCAAGCGGTGCGAGAGTGCCACAATCCTGCCCCACTGCCGGCGTTTGCAACGCCAGAATGCCTTGCTGGGTGGGTATGCCAGCCGGAATATCAAGGAAGTATTTCCCCGCGGCAAGCTCGGCGAGGGTCAACTCGGAAGTGTGCATATCGCGCGGAAATCGGACATCCCTGCGGGAGCCGTCTTGACATGACCCGATGTCGAAATCGCTCCGGGAATCGGTGCGGGTGGAAAGCGCAACGTTACTGTCGACGCTGAGATTGAAGGTGACAGAGTCACTGGAAATTCCGCACTGGGCAGCGACGGTTCGAAGCGAGCCGTCGGTTGCTATGGCATCACGCGAGCACGGCCAGATCGACGGGCAGATTGGGTCCAGCGCCGAAGCCTGCTGCCAGATCTCGTCGGTCGAGACGCCATAGATGTTGGTCACCACGGCATCGACCTGGTCCGGCCCAGCGTTTCTGCCGAGCGTCTGGTACAGCCGCATGAAGGGTTGGGGCCCATATTGCCGAAGCAAGTAGGAAACCAGCAAGCCGCCGGTCGCGTAGACTCCAGGCTGTTCGATTGGATTTGTCACCTCGACGGCTTCTCGCCAGGGAATTGTGTCTGCTTTGCTGTAGGGCGGGTCGCAGGCGAGTGCGGTGGCCAGGCCTTCGATGAACACGGATGGTGGGCTACCGGTGAAGTAAACATAGGCATGGATCAACTCGTGGGGTTGGAAAGAATATGGGCTTTCCACGTTGGCTCCCACTTCACAGCCGTCACTGCCGTGTATGCAAGCTGAATGGGCCTCGAAGTCCTGCTGGTCCAGGTACTTGTAGTAGTGAACCTTCTGGCCGCTGGGCCAGGTGAATCCCAAGTAGGTTTGCCAGACAGCGAAGTTCTCTTCGAGCAGCGTCCGCTCGGGTGCGCAGACGTTCGATTCTCCGGTCCGCGTGAAGTATTCGAAATGCGGAGATTCCCAGAGCACGTCGTTGGGCGGGTCATCGCCAAGGTCTTGGCCTGGCGGCTCGCATCCCGACGCGGCCTGAACCACCCAGACGAGCACGGCGATGGTGCGAACCAGATAGTGATGTGGTCGTTCTTGCATCGGCACTCCTGCTACCGACAGGCCCCGCTCCGGCAAACGCCGCTGGCGCATCTGCGTTGCGCGCCCAGGTCGCACTCCGCGTCCGACAAGCAGGCCTCGCCGAGTTGCCGAAATGGTTGACAAGTTCCACTCAGAGCGCCGAGCTGTCGATCGCAATAGCCGTCCATGCACTCGTTGCTCTCGATGATCTCTGCACCTTGCAGCACCGGCCCGCAGGCCTCGCCGAGTCGCGCATGTTCCGTGCAGATTCCGCCTCCGTCGGCGGGCGAACAGAAGGTGTTGTTCAAGCATTCCGCAGCGCCAGGGACGCAGGTCTCGCCGAGCTTGCGAAAGGCAGCGCATGTCTTTGCGCCAGCGTCGTCGCCTTCACAACGCATGAACAGGCCACAAGGAAACCATTCTCCCTGCGCGCAGGAGTGTCCAGCGTACTTGGTGCAGGTACCGCTCGCATCGCAAACCAGCCACGGGTCGCACACCCCTTGACTACCGCCGCAGGGTTGGCCTTCGCTGGAGGTTGGGACGCAGGTTCCACTGTCGGTTGCACAGATCAATCCGGATGCACACCCGCCATAGCTGCACGACTGGCCAAGGCCCGGCCGCGGCTGGCAGGTGCCAGTGCAGGACGCAATCAGGAGACAGAACAGATGGGTCGGGTCGGCGCAGTCTTCATCCTGGGTGCACGAGTCATCGAGTTTGAGCTCGCCTTGCAGAACCTGCGGACACAGCACGGGAAGAAAATCCGAGGTTGCTACGTTGGGCAGGACATTGTCGCACGACATGGACTGCAAGCTGTCCAGGCACGGCTGGGAGTTCGCGTCGACAAATGAGACTCGCCCCGCCAGTATTGAAGCCGCGATTGAATCGCAAAACGGCTGGCGAACGGTCGAGGCGGTTGGCTGGGCCAAGGTGCATTCCGACGTGCGCTTTGCCATCAGGGTGCCTGCTTGCACGCAGAAACTGTCCCAATCTTGCGCTACCTGGGTCCACGCAGAATCAGCCTGCACAGTGATCGCCGGTTCGACATCAGTTTGTGCCGCGTCCTGTTGTCGCGCCCCCGAGCCGCCGCAGCTCCAAAGCGCGAATCCGTGTCCGAGCAAGAAGATGATGACAAGGCCCGTCGCCGGGCGGGTGCGTACTTGCGTGTGTATCGGCATTGCTACTCCGCGGAGGCGAAGTTCCAGTCTATCCCATTCGGTCTTGCTGAACAGGACTTGACTGGCTGGTTTCGCGGCCAGATCGTGACAAGCTACGGTTGTCAGGCTGACCATGCCCAAGCGGGAACTCGACCGAGAACGCGATCTTGCAACGCTCGACCAGGTAAGTGTCGAGCGGCCGCGCCTGTATGAGGTCGTGCTTCACAACGACGACTACACCACGCAGGAGTTCGTGGTCTACGTACTGATGAAGTTCTTTCAGCACGACGCCGCGACCGCGCAGCAGATCATGTTGAACGTGCACACCAAGGGCCTGGGCGTGGCCGGGGTCTATCCGCGCGACATCGCCGAGACCAAAGCCGCCCAGGTGGTGCGCTATGCCCGCGACAATGAGATGCCTCTCAGTTGTTCGGTGCAAAGGCAATCATGCTAGGCCCGGCGCTGGAGCAGGCGATTCGCAAAGCGCTGGAGGATGCCACGCGCCGGCGACACGAGTTCTCGGGCCTCGAGCACCTGCTGCTGGCCTTGCTCGACGACCAGAAGACAACCGAAGTCATCCGAGAATGCGGCGGCAAGCCGGCGCGCGTGCGCGCAAGGCTTGAGGAGTTCTTGGAAGGTCCGCTTCCCAAGTTGCCGGCCGACGATCAGGCGCGCGGCGCGGGCGAAGAAGGGGAGTTGCGAGCCCAGCCCACCTTGGGCTTCGCGCGCGTGATACAGCGTGCAGTCAATCAGCTCTTTGGCGCCGGGCGGTCGGAGATTCACGGCCCGCATGTGCTAGTGGCCCTGTACAGCGAGCCCGACTCGCACGCGGTGCACTTCCTCAAGGAAGAAGGCATCAGCCGGCTGGACATCGTCACCGCCATCTCGCATGGAGCCCCGAAGATGCTTCCGGATCGTGATGCCCGGGCGCCGGGTGCGCTCCCCGGGGCCGAACCTGACGACGAATCGGGAGAAGGGGCCAGCAAGGATCCGCTGGAGAGCTACGCCGTCAACCTGAACGAACGTGCGCGCCGCGGTCTCATCGATCCGCTGGTCGGGCGGCAGGCGGAAGTGGAACGGGCGCTGCACGTGCTGGCGCGACGGCGCAAGAACAATCCGCTTTTCGTGGGCGACGCTGGTGTGGGCAAGACCGCCATCGTCGAAGGCCTAGCGGTGCGCATCGAAGCTGGCGAGGTGCCCCCCGCTTTGCGCGGGGTAGAGATCTACGCCCTGGACATGGGCTCGCTGGTGGCGGGCACGCGCTACCGCGGCGATTTTGAAGAGCGTTTCAAGGCCGTGCTGCGCGCGACTGAGGCGAAAGGCAATGCGGTCCTTTTCATCGACGAACTTCACACCATCGTGGGCGCGGGCGCGGCTTCGGGCGGAACCATGGACGCGTCGAATTTGTTGAAGCCGCCCCTGTCGGCTGGACTCATTCGCTGCATCGGCACGACCACACACAAGGAACTGCGCGGCTACATCGAGAAGGATCGGGCCCTGGCCCGGCGGTTCCAGCCCATCGAGGTGTCCGAGCTGAGCGTGGGCGACACCATCAAGGTGTTGCAGGGCCTGCGCAAGCACTACGAGGAATTCCACGGTGTGCGCTACACCGATCGTGCCTTGCGCGTGGCCGCCGAGCTGTCCGACCGGCACCTGGCCGATCGCAAGCTGCCCGACAAGGCCATCGACCTCATCGACGAGGCGGGCGCGATCTTGAAGCTGCGTGCCGGCGGTGGCCTGGCACCGGCAGCCGGCGAGAAAGTAGCGGCTCAGACAGCGCCGGAGCGGCTGACCGTGCGCGCGCGCGACATAGAGGCCGTGCTTTCGACCATGGCTCGCATTCCCGCGCAACGAGTGGGCACTGACGACCGTGAGCGATTGCGCAATTTGGAGATCGAGATCAAGGCCAAGGTGTTCGGCCAGGACCAGGCGGTGGAGCGTGTGTGCCAGGCCATCCGCACCAACCGCGCCGGTTTGGGTACGCCCGAGCGGCCCATCGGCTGTTTCCTGTTTGCCGGGCCCACGGGCGTGGGCAAGACCGAGCTGGCCAGACAACTGGCCGAAGTCTTGGGCGTGGCCTTCCTACGCTACGACATGTCCGAGTACATGGAGCGCCACACGGTCTCACGGCTCATCGGCGCGCCACCGGGGTATGTCGGCTTCGATCAGGGCGGTCTTCTCACCGATGCGGTCCACAAGACGCCGCACGCGGTGCTGTTGCTCGACGAGATCGAGAAGGCGCACCCGGATCTATTCAACATCTTGTTGCAGGTGATGGACCACGGCGCGCTCACCGACAACAACGGTCGCACCTCCGATTTCCGCCACATCATTCTCATCATGACCAGCAACGTGGGGGCGCGCGATCTTTCGCGACGGATGCCGGGTTTCGGCGCAGGCGAGCGCTTCGGCGACACCGACGAGGCATTCAAACGCATGTTTTCCCCTGAATTCCGCAATCGCCTCGATGCCAAGGTGGACTTCGCGCCCTTGGGCGAGCGCGAGATGTTGCTCATCGTGGACAAATTCGTGGGCGAGTTGGGCAAGCAGCTCGGCGAGCGCAATGTCACAGTCACGCTCATCCCCGCGGCCCGGGAATTTCTGGCCAAGAAGGGCTACGACCCGATGAACGGCGCGCGCCCTCTGGCCAGGGTCATGCAGGACGAGGTCAAGCGTCCCCTTACCGACGAGCTGCTTTTCGGCGCGCTGGCCTCGGGCGGCAGTGTGACCGTCGACGTTGTCGACGACAAGTTGACCTTCGCGTTCGTCAAGGCCGCGGCCACGGACAAGCCACCGGATGGGACTGGCCAGGAAGAAGCAGACGATGAGTGACAAGCACCACCTGAATATCGCGACCGGGGCCATGCCCACTGCGCAGGCGGTGGCCTTTGCGGACTTGGTCGCGTATCAGTCGGGCGCAGTTGTGAGCCGCACACTGGTGAAGAAAGGCGCCGGCACGGTCACGCTGTTTGCCTTCGACGTGGGGCAGGGGCTATCCGAGCACAGCGCTCCCTTCGACGCCATCGTGGAAATCCTGGATGGCGAGGCCGAGCTGACGATTGGCGGGAAGAAGGTCGCGGCCCGGGCCGGACAAGCCGTACTTATGCCTGCCAACGTGCCGCATGCACTTTCCGCCACCACGCCATTCAAGATGTTGCTGGTGATGGTGCGCGAGGCAGGGTAGCAGGGATCTCCGATGTCCCCGGAATACAAGTACAGTTCGATCCTGACCCTTGTCGTTGCACCGTGGTTGCTCAATGCTTGCAGCAACGGGAGCAGCGCTGGCGTGGCGGCTGGCGGGCGGGGCGGCAGCGGCGGTTATTTGGCCACAGGGGGCACTACTGGGACCGGCGGCACCATGAGCAGCGGAGGTCAAACCAGCGCAGGTGGCGCAACCGCGAGCGGTGGAAGCACGCTCGGCAGCGGAGGGGAAAGCAGCACCGGAGGCGCGAGCGGCGGAAGTGCAGGGATTGTCGCTACGACGATGACCGGTGGTTCGACCGACACAGGGGGCGGGACACCCGGTGGTGGAAGCACCGGCGAGTCTATCAGCAGCGGCGGCCTGCGTTTGGACGGCGGCGTGGATGCGGCGAGCGGCGGGTCCATCAGCAGCGGCGGCCTGCGCCTGGACGCTGGCGTGGATGGAGCTACCGGCGGGTCTGATACCAACACGAGCACAGGGGTAGGGGGAAAGACCGGTGCGGCCCAAACGATCAAGAACATCAACTATGCGGGTACCTCATCCGCGTCCCAGACTCTTGATCTGCTTCTGCCCGCCAATGCGTTGATTCCGCTTCCGCTGGTGGTCCGCATCCACGGCGGCGGGTTTAGCAGCGGAGACAAGGCAGGCGAGGAAACCGGTCCAGCAGCAAGTGCCATCCTGGCCAAGGGATATGCCCTGGCCAGCGTGAACTACCGTCTCTCCGGCGAGGCGCTTTTCCCCGCCGGGGCCCAAGACGTCAAGGCGGCCGTGCGTTGGCTGCGCGCTCATGCCGCCGAATACGGATTGGATACCAACCGCTTTGCGTGTTGGGGCGAATCGGCGGGAGGCTACATGGTAGCGATGCTCGGTGTCACCGGGGATCAGACCACCGTCTTTGATGACGACTCCTTGGGCAACCCCGGGATTTCGGGCGCTGTCGCGGCCGTGGTGGATTGGTATGGCCCCACTGACCTCGCGACAATGGACAGCCAACAAACCGCTCATCCTCCTGCCAGTTGCCCGACCAGCTTCCTGCAGCACACACCAGCGAGCTCTCCGGAAGGTCAATGGCTCGGCGGTGCGCTGAATACGGCTGCGGTGAGCAGCAAGCTCACGCAGGCAAACCTCGTCGCGTACGTCGCAACGGCCAAGTCCCTGCCGCTTTTCATCATCGCCCACGGCAATAACGACTGCCAGGTGCCGTGGGGCCAGTCGCAAGAACTCACCGACGCGTTGGCCAAGGTGGGGAACACAGCCAGCCTGACCATCATTCCCGGTTACTCGCATGGCGACAGCCGGTTCGAGACCACGCAGAGCACACCAGACCTGACCCTGCTCGCCTCGCTCTTCGGGCGCTAGAGCACCGGGCGTCCGATGGCGCCGGCGATGACTCGCACCGCGCGCATCAGGTCGGTGAACTCGGGCAGCGACAGCGATTGGTGCCCGTCGGAGAGCGCCTGGTCTGGGTGGGGGTGGACCTCGATGATGAGTCCGTCGGCGCCGGCCGCGATGGCAGCACGGGCCATGGCCGGTACGTGGCGACGCATGCCGATGCCGTGGCTGGGATCCACTATGACCGGCAAGTGCGTAAGGGATTTCAAGACCGGCACCGCGTTCAGGTCCAGGGTGTTGCGAGTCATGGTTTCGAAGGTGCGAATGCCACGCTCGCACAGCACAACCTGATAGTTGCCATTGGACACGATGTACTCCGCGGCCATCAGCCATTCCTTGATGGTCGCAGATGGCCCGCGCTTGAGCAGCACCGGCTTGCCCAGCTTGCCCAGACGGCGCAGAAGCGAGAAGTTTTGCATGTTGCGCGCCCCCAGTTGCAACACGTCGGCGTAGTCGGCCACCAGCGGCAGATCGTCGGTGTCCATAACCTCGGTGACAACCTTGAGACCGGTCTTCTCGCGCGCCAACGCGAGTAGCTTGAGGCCGCTCTCGCCCAGCCCCTGGAATTCGTAGGGGCTGGTGCGCGGCTTGAAGGCGCCGCCCCGAAGGAAAGTGGCGCCCAGGTCTTTAACACCGCGGGCCACTTCCAGGATCTGCTCTTCCGATTCGACCGAACAGGGGCCAGCCATGATGGCCAGGCCCGGGCCGCCCAGACGGCTGCCACCCACGTCGATGATGGTGTCCTCTTCTTTCACCTCGCGCGACACCAGCTTGAAGGGCTGCGAGACGCGAATGGCATCGGCAACTCCAGGTAGCGAGGCAAATGCCTCGGCGTCGAGCGCGCCACGGTTTCCGGTAATGCCGATGGCCGTTCGCTGCGCGCCAGGGATCTCGTGGGCGTCCAGTCCGAGTGCGTGAATTCTTTCGACCACCGCGGCGATCTGGTCCGCGGTGGCCTGCGGTCTCATGACGATCAACATGGGGATCTCCTGGCCGGGATACTACCGCGAAGTCGTCGCCCGACGGGCGTGGGGTTAGATTATTCACTACAGAGAACACAGAGACCACCGAGCCGGTTCGAGAGTGGGGTCGGATTCTGCTCGGTCAGAATGCCATGCCCTTCCGACCTCTGTGTTCTCGGTGCTCTCTGTGGTGAACCAGCCAGCTCAGAACTGCAGTCCCGCGACCAGGCCGGGATACATGCGCACGGTGTGGTCGCCGCTGTGCCAAACTCCCTCGGCCCATCCGATCCCGCGCGGCGCACGGTCATCAGGATCCGGCGCGACCTGCACATTCAGCGTCGGCCCGGCGACCACGGCGAAGTAGCGGAAGAATTGCCAGCCGGCCTGTAGGCGCAGACTCGCGATCTGTCGATGCTCGTCCCTCCCGTCGCCATCCGAGAAATGGGTCCAGGTGGTGTCGACGTCGAAGAACAAAGGTCGCCGCAGCGGCGTGAAATGGCCGCCGATGCCCAAGGTGGTGGAGAACTCGCGAGTGCCGCTGTCGGCGCGATCGCGGGTCATACCGGCGGCCAGGACCACATACACGTGGCGTGTCCCCAGTTTTGCGCCGAGATTGAGCGCGCTCGCTTCGCTGAACCACACCGCCCCGCGGTGGTAGCCGTCGAGCACGATGGGCACCAGGCCGAGCGATACCCCCCGGTTTTTCATTGCGAAGTTGACCAAACCGACCTGGGCTCCGTCGACCTCGTCGGCAATGTTCACAAGGCCAGCCTGGCCTCCGTGAATCTTGCGGCCCACGTTGACCAAACCAATCATGGCGCCGGAGTGCGCACCAAGGGTGCCGTTGATGTTGGCCAGGCCAATTTGGGCGCCACTCGACTCTGCCGCCAGCCCGGCCACGTTGACCAGGCCGGCCTGTAGACCATGGACTTCGCCCTTGACGATGTTGAACAAGCCGGCTTGGTTACCGCGGACATCACCATTTGCGACGTTGAGCAACCCAGCTTCCAAGCCACGCACATCTCCTGAGTTGAAGTTCGCGAGGCCGGCCTGAAGGCCACGCATGGACCCACGATTGATGTTGAGCAAGGCGCCCTGAATTCCTCGGAATTCGCCGTTTGATACGTTGGCGAAACTCGCAATCTGGGCGCCGCGCAGTCCGCCCAACGCCATGTTGATGCCGGAGCTGACTTGTGCCCCTCGCGCCGGGCCGTAGCTGAGCTGATAGAAGCCGCCCAATTGCGCGCCCAGCATCTCATACTGGGCGATGTTTCCCGCCAGCGAAAGTTGCAGTCCCCGCAGCGAATCCGAATGTCCCACTACGCCGATCACGAAGTAGTTGCGGACTGGCAGGTCGGATGCGCCTGACAGGCGCACGCCTGGCGCCAGAACCAGATCGAAGGCGACGACCTTGTAGTTTCTGGGTGCAGGCAGGTTCGGCCCCATGGGCGGCTGCGCGACCGGCGTAACGTCACCGCCGCGTCGAGTGCTCAGCATGGGCTCCATGGCGTGAAACTGTCCCTTGCCCAGCTCGACCCGGCCGCCGTCGGCCAGCTCGGCCTTGCTTTCGAAGATGCGGCCGTCGCTGTCCATCACCACGTGATACACGCCTGGTTCCAGCCCCAGCTCGACCGGATAGCTCGGCTCCTTGCGCAGCTCGACCAGTAGATGGCCGCTGGCATCGCGCACGTAGATGCGACCGTACAGCTCGTGCCCCAGCACCAGGCGGGCGTTCGAGGTGTGCAGGTCCGTGATCACCAGATCGCCCGTGCCGGCGAGCTGGATGTCGTAGGCCGCGTGCTGCGCGCCCGCCCGCGAAGTTTCCGTGCGCTGTAGGGTTTCGTCGTAGGCGAACTGGTAGGCCTCGTTGAGCGTCACGCGACCGTCGCGGTTGCTGTCGGCGGCGCCGCGCATGCCGGAGAGCAGATAGTGGGTGAAGAAGGCGGCGCCGATGCCGTCGGACTCCTGCGCCGCTTCGTCAGCCGAGCTGGCGGTCAGAAAGGCATGACCGCGCGCTTGCGTTGATGCATCGGAGAGAAAGGCCTGTCGCCGCACACCTCCCTTCAGTCGGATAAGCGCGCCCGAGGCGCAGGAATCGAGCACGGCAATGCGCACGTCGGCGGCGGTCTGGTCGATCCACTGGCGCAACTCCTTGTATCCGACGCGCTCGCCACCCAGGAGCAAGCCATCCTCATCCGAGTGGCCCGAGTAATACACGAACAGCTCGCGACGCACTTGCGGCCGGCGCTCCGCCGCGATCAGTTTCCTCACTTGTTCAAAGCCGTCTTGCAAGGCAGCCCGGCTCGCCTCGCGGATCATCAGGACATCGCGCGCCTGCACGCCGCCCAGACTGGCGAGCACGCGCGCCAGCGATTCCGCGTCTGAATTGGCGAAACGCAGGTGGGCGCGGCCTGGGCCGCCGTTGTTCGACGAGGCCACCAAGGCGAATCGACGCAGCGATGGGGCATCAGCGGAATCGGCCGCAAGCGCCGGTCCAACCGAGGCGACCAGCAGAAGCACAGGCAGGATCGTTCGGAACCTCATGGCGTTTCCTTGTCGAGAGTGATGGCCCAAATCGCCAAGGGAGCTGGCAACACCGCGTCCTGCTTGAGGTGGCGCACCACCAGTTCCGTGTCAAAGGGTACGTCCGCGGTCACGAACACGAAGCGTTCGAAGCCAGGCGAGCTGTCAAGCTCATAGGCGTGGGCCAGTGCCCGCTCGCCATCCTTGGCCAGCTCGACCGCCTGGCCGGGCGTCTCAGGCAAGTGCAGCGTGACCGCGTCGCGCGCATCGCAAGAGGCGACGACGCCGTAGCGCTTGCCCGCGGCAATGTAGCGCACCTGCACGATGTCGCCGGGATGCAGACGGGCTGACGACGAGAGGCGTTCAACTCCAGCCGTGGTCTTGCGATACAGCCCCAGCGAAGGCTGCAGTCCCTTGCCGGTGATGGTTTCCTGTGCCGGCAGTCCCAGTGATTGGTTCAACTCAGATGGCCCCGACGGAGAACGCAAGGAAAGCAACACAATCGCTGCCGCGCCAACCGTCGCGAAAGACAGTGCCCACACCGGCCGCGAAATGGCATGGATTCGTCGACCGCCGGCCATGGCGGCTCGCCGTCGCACCTCGGCTGTCACATGGTCCGCAGGATGCGCGGTCAGGATCTCGGCATTCGACGAGGCCAGCGCTTTCATCCGATCCTGTTCGCCGGTGGCAACCAGGCGTTCGCGCAGGGCGCGCGCTTGCGTCGCGGGCAGTTCACCGGCGGCCAGGCGTTCGAGCAACCAGTCAGGAACGCGTTCGGTTGTGCAAGCCATCATGCGTCTCCTTGTGTGATTGGCAGGCGTTGCTTGAGCCCGCGCAGCCGCTTGCGGACTCCTGACACCGACATGCCCACCTCGGCAGCCACCTCATCCAGGGTCAGGCGGTCCACGTAGAGCAGCACCGCGATGAGACGCGTGGAAGCCGGCTCACCGCCAAAGATGCGGTCCAGCGCCCGGCGCGCCAGGGACAGGTTCTCGGCGCTGCTCCCCAGCGATGCAATGCGCGCCAACAGATCGTCGTCGGGGTCTTCTGGTCTGCGGCGCTCGCTGCGCAGGCGGTTGAGGCACACGTTGGTCGCCGTAGTCAGCAGAAGGCCGGCCGGCGAGTGGGCGTCCAGGTTTCCTTCTCGTCGCAGCAGCTCAACGAAGACATCGTGCATGGCATCCACAGCTTTGCTTTCATCCCGCAGCAGGGCACGACAGCGACGCAAGACCATGGGTCCATGCGTCCGGTATAGGCTATCGATGTCCACCGCCATGCGGGCTTACTTTTACGAGAACACCGCCCGGTTGGGAAAGTGTTACTCCGGGTGGCCGCGCAGAGCTGCGCCACGCCAAAACAGCGTGAGCAGGGTCACTCAGGCAGAGTTTTGGGCTTCAAGTCCCGTGGCGTATTGCTAGACTCCATGCAGATCCAGCCGGCCGCCCGGTGACCCCCCCGATGAGGTGCGTTCCCATGCCGAGTTTCAACGTTTCAAGCCGCATCTGCTGTTGCACGAGTAACAGTGCCATGTTCTTTCTGGGCCTGGTGGCGGTGCTGCACGCACCTGCCTGTTCGCCCGCTGCTGTCAGCGGGGCAACTCAAGGTGGACGATCGGGACAACCAGGCGGCGGAAACGGCGGCGGGGGAAATGGCGCGGGTGGTTCAGGCCCAGTCTTCGTCAACACTCAGCCGGCGCGTCCCGACGCCGGGCCGCTTGCCACTGGCAAGGCCTGTGGCAACAGCGTGATCGACGTCAGCGAGGGCGAAAACTGCGACGACGGGAACACCAACAGTGGCGACGGTTGCAATCGCATATGCCAGACCGAGGCAAACTGGAACTGTCCCACCCCCGGGCAGAAATGCGAAAACCTTGCCAAGTGCGGGAACAGCATCCTGACCTCAGACGAAGTCTGTGACGATGGCAACACGTTGAGCGGCGACGGTTGTTCGGGCAACTGCAAGACCGTCGAGCCTGGATGGCAGTGTCGGGTTCCTGGCAAGCCGTGCAATCCTGCCTGTGGCGACGGCGTGATTACCGCGGGCGAGATTTGCGACGATGGCAACACAAACTCCGGCGACGGCTGCTCAGCCACCTGCAGACTGGAACTCGGGTACAAGTGCACTGGCAGCAAAGGCGAGAAGAGTGTCTGTACCCACACCGTGTGTGGCGATGGCAAGGTGGAAGGGGCCGAGGGCTGTGACGACGGGAACACAGTGCCGTTCGATGGCTGCTCCGAGGATTGCCAGAACGAGCCGGATTGCTCGGGAACTTCGGGCTGCACCTCCACGTGTGGCGACGGCATCGTGCTCAACGAGGCTTGCGACGACGGCAACCAAGCCGATGGTGATGGATGCTCCAAGACTTGCCAGGTCGAGCCCGGCTGGATTTGCACCCAGCCGCCCCTGGGCAACTCGATGCTGGTCCCGGTGATATATCGCGATTTCAGGTTCCACAATCCTACGGATTTCGAGAGCGGGACCAGCGGTTCATACGCTCCCCTTCCTGGCATGGTCAATCTGACTCTCGACAAGGATGGCAAGCCAGTGTACTCGGGCATCGGTGGCAACGCCCATGTGGCCAGCGTCGACTCGTTCGCCGAGTGGTATCGCGACACAGCCGGTGTCAATCACTCAACCGCGTCCAAGATGACCCTTTGGAATGATGGCAAGGGCAACTACGTCAACCGGTACGGCGCCAATGGCGAACAATGGAACACCACTGCGATAGCCTACTATTGCGGCACCGTGGGGCGGGAAAAGACAGATGCAGCCGGCAACGCCATCCCCTGCACGTCCATAGACCCGAACCCAACCGAATGCGACACCATGGTTGCTGCCGGCGGGACATTGCTCACCTGCACAAAAGGCCCCAATGGCTACAGTGCCACCATCATCGTCTCCAAGGCCGATGGCAACCCGCTCTTTTTTCCGGTCGACGGCGATACTTTCACTCCTCTCTCGGAGTTTCAGCCTGCAACCATTCCACCCTACTACGATGCAACGGCAACCTGGCCGTATGACATGGACGCCAGCGGAAACAAGCGTCTGCACAATTTCAGTTTCACCAGCGAAGTCCGCTATTGGTTCCCCTATGACAAGACCAAGAGTTACACCCTCGACTTCGTCGGCGACGATGATGTTTGGGTCTTCATCAACCGAAAGCTCGCCGTGGATCTCGGCGGCGTTCATACTCCCGTCGACGGCAGCATCGTGATCGGCGCCAACGGCAATGGCACGACGACCATCACGCAGACGTACCCCATTCCTGCGCCCGCCGCGACGCAACAGTCCGCCACCCTCGGGTTGCAGAGCGGTCAGGTCTACGAAATAGCAGTCTTCCAAACCGAGCGCCAGACCACTGGCTCGTCGTACAAGCTGACCCTCAACGGCTTCAATGCGGCTCTCAGCGATTGCCAACCCAAGTGCGGGGACGGAGTGGCGGTGGCTGACGAGGAATGCGACTGCGGCACAGCGACCGGGCCGCTTCCTGCGGGCTGTTCCGGCCCCAACGACGACAATACGTACGGCGGCTGCACCATGAAGTGCACGTGGGGCGGCTTCTGCGGCGACGGTGTCATCAACGGACCGGAGGAGTGCGACGACGGCCCGAAGAACGGCACTCAGTATGGCGGCAGCGGTTGCACCCTGGGATGCACCAAGGCCCACACTTGTGGCGACGGCGTGGTGGACACCACCCAAGGCGAGGAGTGCGATCTGGGTGCCGCGAACGGTGGCGATCTGTGCGACGCAAACTGCAAGCTGGTGATTCAGCAGCAGTAGGCGAGAGAAGGGGGCGGCCCGCGGTCGCCCGAGCAGGCGGTCGGCCCCCGGTTTTCGTCTTCTTGTGTGAATGCGCGGGCTGGGCGACTATGATCCACATGGCAACCAGACTCCTCCTCGTGCTTCCGTGTTTGTCGGTGGGCTTGTCGTGCGCCAGCAGCAGCGAGAGTCCAGTCGATACCTGCGTCCCCGGTATCAGCGTGGCGTGCGAGTGTGCGACCGGCCAGCACGGTGCGCAGACATGCACCTCGGCGGGCGCGTTTGCGGCATGTGTGTGCGCGGCGGCCCCCGAGGAAGATGCGGGTGTGGCAGCCAGCGACGACTCCGGTGCAGCGGGCGGCACGAATGGCAGCGACGCGCAGGTCGCCACTGGGTCGCAAGGGACCTTCGTGGCAACTGGCGCCATGACCGTCGCAAGGGACGATTTCACCGCGACGCTGTTGGGAAACGGGACCGTGCTTGTCGCGGGCGGATGGGGTGTTAGGGTTCTTGCAAGCGCGGAGCTATACGACCCAGCGACCGGGACATTTGCCGCCATCGGCGACATGACCATGGCTAGGACCGGGCATACCGCGACCCTGTTGCTGAACGGGCAGGTGCTTGTCGTCGGCGGGCAGACTACTGATGACAGCGGCCAGCCCTATTCTCTCGCAAGCGCGGAGCTGTACGACCCAGCGGCCGGGACGTTCACTGCTACCGGCGACATGAATGTGGAAAGGTTCAATCACACGGCGACCTTGTTGCCGGACGGGCAGGTGCTCATCTCTGGCGGCATCGACAGCAATGGTGACCCTCTCTCGAGCGCGGAGCTGTACGACCCACTAGCCGGGACGTTCACGGCAACCGGTGACATGACCGCCGCAAGAGCTGCTCACACGGCAACCTTGCTAGGCAACCACGCTGTGCTCATGGTTGGCGGAGACAGTGGCGGCGCAAGCGCTGAGCTCTACGACCCACTTGCCGGGACATTTGCTGCCACCGGCAGTACGACAGTGGCACGGCAGAACCACACGGCGACGTTGCTGGGCAGCGGGTTTGTGCTTATCGCTGGTGGAACCGATGGCATCGTAGCCCTTGCCAGCGCAGAGTTCTACGATCCCATCACCGGAGTATTCTCCGCGATCGTGGACATGACCATGTCAAGGGTCGGCCACACGGCGACGATGTTGGACGGCGGGTCCGTGCTCATAGCCGGCGGCAACGAGAGCAGCGCGCGTGCGGAGCTGTTCGACCTAGATGCCGGGCGCTTCACCGCAACCGAAAGCATGACCATGGTGAGGTGGAGCCACACGGCGACGTCGTTGCTGAGCGGCGCGGTGCTCATCGCCGGCGGCAGCGGCGTTCTTGGGCATCTCGCAAGCGCGCAGCTATATCGGTAGAGGGGAGACCTGCGGTCGCCCCAGGTTCTCGACGGTTGTTTCGATGTACGCTAACCGTGTAGTCGATAGAGAGTCCATGTTTCCCGCGGAGATCCCATGTCTAGATGTTCTGTTTTCGTGAAGATGACCGTGCTGTCCATGTTCACTGCAAGCGTGTTTGCCGCCGGGTGCAGTCACGGCACCGGGAGGAGCGGCACAGGTGGCAGTGGAGGCACGACGGGCAGCAGCGGAGGTGCGACAATCCTGGCGGGCACCACGGGCAGTATTGGAGGCGCGACGAGTTCTGCGGGTGCGACGGTCACTGGAGGCGCGGCCAGTTCTGCGGGCGGGACAGTCACCGGAGGCGCGACGAGTTCTGGAGGCACGACGGGCAGCACCGGAGGCGCGACTAGCTCGACGGGCACGACAGGCAGCACCGGAGGCGCGACGAGTTCTGGAGGCACGACGGGCAGCACTGGAGGCGCGACGAGTTCCGCGGGCGCGACGGTCAGTGGAGGCGCGACTAGCTCTGCGGGCGGGACAGTCACTGGAGGCGCGGCCAGTTCTGCGGGCGGTACGGTCACTGGAGGCGCGACGAGCTCTGGAGGTACGACGGGCAGCACTGGAGGCACGAGCAGCTCCGGAGGCGCGACCGGAACTGCTGGCACGACCGCCGTGCTGCAAGGAGTTTTCGTGGCGACGGGCAACATGACCGTGGCAAGGTGCAACCACACGGCGACGTTGTTGCAGAACGGGAAGGTGCTCATTGCCGGCGGAGGAAGCGGGGCTTTCGCGGCCGTCGCCAGCGCAGAGCTGTACGACCCGACAACCGGGAAGTTCACGGCCACTGGCAGCATGAGCGCGCCGAGGTGGAGGCACACGGCGACATCGTTGCCAGACGGAACGGTGCTGATTGCCGGCGGATTTAACCTCGGCAGCAGCTATCTCGCGAGCGCAGAGCTATACGACCCGACGACCGAAAAATTCACGGCTATTGGCAACATGACGGCAGCGCGAGGGTTCCACACCGCGACCTCATTGCCAGACGGAACGGTGCTGATTGCCGGCGGAAACAGCACCAGTGTGGCTCTTGCGAGCGCGGAGCTGTACGACCCGACGGCAAGGACATTCACTGCCACCGGCAGCATGCCCGTCGCCGGATTCGATCAGACTGCGACGTCGCTGCCGAACGGAAAGGTGCTTGTCACCGGTGGAGAGAGCCAATTATTTGCGCCCCTTGCGAACGCGGAGTTGTACGACCCGACGACTGGGACGTTCACCGCCACTGGCAGCATGGGCGCGGCGAGGGAAGAGCACACTGCGACATTGCTGTTGCCGAGCGGAAAGGTGCTCGTTGCCGGAGGGATTTTCTTCGTCAGCGCTGAGCTATATGACCCGTCGGTCGGGACATTTGCGGCGACCGGCAGCATGAGCGTGGGAAGGGAAGATCACACGGCGACGTTGCTGGGCAACGGAAAGGTCCTCATCGCCGGGGGGGGCGGCGATAGGAGTGCGGAGCAATACGACCCGACGGCGGGGAAATTCACCGCCACCGGCAACATGATCACGGCACGGTATTTCCACACGACGACGTTGTTGTTGAGCGGGAAGGTGCTCATCGCAGGCGGGACATCCGATGGCAATACGGCTTTCACGAGCGCGGAGCTGTACCAGTAGGCGTAGTGCCGGAGAGGGGAGTCGAACCCCTAAGCCTGTTAGGACGGCGGATTTTGAGTCCGCTGCGTTTGCCATTCCGCCACTCCGGCAGGGGGAGCGAAGAAGACGCAATATTGTGCCCGCCGACGGCGCGAAGTCAAACTAGCCCGCCGTATTCATCAGCTCGACCCAATCCCAGCGCCGAGGCGGGCTATGCAAACGCGCGCGGAGCCTGCCGGCTTCGCCGGCAGCGCAGCGTCGCGGGAGGGCATGGAAACCCTCCCAGGGTTCCCATCAACGATGCCTAGCCCGCCAACCTTCCGGGAGTCACAACCAGTCTGTTCGCGCATCCCCGTCGGTGTTCCAATCCTGGTGAATAGTGCGGGCTAGGAACCGATCAGCGGCGCGTTGGGCGGGCTTCCGCGCCCGATCAGATCGAGCAGGCGCTTGACCATCTGTTCGAAGGTGGCCTGCCGGTCGGCATCGGTTGCGACAGGACGGAAGAGGCGCCCACCGGCCATGGTGCCGTGACCGCCGGCCGCGCCCTCTGAGCTGATGAGCTGTCTCATCAGCGCTCCGGCTCGGCGCTCACTGGGCTCGGTGCGCAGCGACAGGTAGAAACGCTCACCGTAGCAGCCGCAGCACAGGACGAAGTGCGCTCCTTCCCACTCGAGCAGCAAATCGGCGACCTCGGCCACCAGATCAGGGTAGGCGATGCTGCCCATGTTGACAGCCACCAGATCGCCCCACACCTGCGCCGAGCGGAGCGCGCGATCCAGCGCCGCAAAGTGTTCGCGCGGCACCTTGGGCTGGGAAATCCGCGAGAGCAGGTGAAAATCCACCAGCGGAAAAAGGAACAAGTACGCCACGCGTTCGGCGTGGGTGGCCTCGCGGCCCAGGTCGCGCGTTTCGGCCCGAATGGCGTAGAAGAGAGCCGTGGCCAGCGGCGTGTCGATCGGCACATTCAGGGCGCGCAGGTACTCCACCACGATGGTCGAGGTGGCTCCCAAGTCAGGCCGGATATCGCGCCAGGGCACCTGCTCACTCTCCTCGCGTGCAGGATGATGGTCTATGACCACATCCATCGGTCGAGCTGGCGGCAGCGAGTTGTTGCCGGTTCCTGGTTGGCTGTCGACTATGGCCAGGGCGTCGTAGGCGGCCGGATCCAGTGACTCGGCGGCGACCAGCGGGATTCCGAGGGTCTCCACCATCGCGCGGTTCTCGGCGCGGCCAACGATGCCACCCAACACCAGGGTGGCCTTGATCGGCATGACATGCTCGACTAGCCGTTTGAGCCCGAACGCGGATGCCAAGGCATCGGGATCCGGGTTGTCGTGCATGTAGATGAGCAGGTTGCGTCGGCCGCGCAGGCGCGCCAGCACGGGCTGCAGGTCGAATTCAAACACGTCCAGCTCGGGCGGGACCTGCGCTGGGTCGGCCACTGACTCGGTGGTGTCGTCAGACGATCTCTTTTCCGAAGCCGGCATGGCGGTTTGCTCTAGTTCGCGGGGCGGATGCGTAGGTTGTCGAAGTGAACATCCGCCTCCCAATCGTCGATCGCAAAGAACTCGTGGCCTGAACCGGAAAGAGGCGAAGGGTCGGTCCAGGCGAGAAATGGTGCGCCGTCGAGCTTCCAGTCGATGAGCCCGCCATGACGGGTGATGGTGAAATGGTAGCTGCGACCCAGTTCGACCGGCGGGGGCTGCCCGGGAGCCCGAGGTCGTGAGGCCTTGACGGCGTCATCGTGCTCGCCCAGTCGGCCAATGATGCTGCTGCTGTTGTTCCACCCGCCCAGAATGATCACGTAGCTGGTCGGGTCGTAGCGTCCCTTGTCCGGGTCAAAGGACTCGCCATCGCCGAATAGCTCAACCTTGATGTCGCCGGACGGGCTTTTCGACATGACGTCGAATTCGACCACGACATCGCGGGGCAGTTTGCGCCGGAGCCAGAGGGGATGGTTGTACGCGCGCGTCACGTTCAGCCTGCCGTCCGTGATTCGGTAGGCACCGCCGCTGGTGTCGAGCCAATCCGGGCCGGGCTCAGCCCGTTCAAAATCGTCGGCAAAAGGCGAAGCAATAGCAGGCACCCGGGCCTTGCATCCAACGGCGGCCAGGGCGGCGACGGACAGCGATGCGATCAACAACTTGTGCTGCACGTTAGGCTACGCACTGGAAACTACCGGGTTGCGGGCGGGTCCGCAACCCGGGCGCCGTCGAGGCATGGCATGCCAGCAAAATCAGGTAGTTAACGACAGTTGTTCAACCATTTCCTAGCTTTTCGTAAAGCAGACCCCAGCGGATACCGCGATCGCTGACCAGCACATTGGTGCCCCCGCCGAGTCGTCGGGCGATTTCGCGGAGGATCATGGCGCCGCTCAGGATCACGTCAGCCCGAAGCGGGTCGAGACCAGCCATGGCTTCTCGCTGACTCTGGGTGGATGACCGCAGGCGATCGATCTGACTTTCCAGCGCTGGCAGCGTCAGGCGATAGCCGTGAACCAGCGCAGGATCGTAGCTGCGCAGATCCTGCGCCATGGCGGCCAGGGTCGTGACTGTCCCGGCCACGCCGACCAGACACGGTTGGTCGGCTTCGGACGGGAAGGGCGTCTCGGCGAGATGGCCAACCACCTCGGCGCGAACCGCAGCTATTTCCGCGTCCAGCGGCGGATCGTGATGAATGTGGCGTTCCGTGAGACGGACAGACCCAAGGGGCAGACTGCGGCAAGAATCGACCGCACCCCGGCGTGCGACGACAATCTCGGTGGACCCGCCGCCGATGTCGACGACCACCATGGTTCCAGCGGCGGCCTCGGGAAAGGACAGCCTCGCGGCCAGGAAGGTCAGTGCGGCCTCGCGTTCGCCGTTGACTACCTCAACCGACGTGTCCAGCAGGGCCGCGGCACGACAGAGAAAATCGGCCGCGTTGGGTGCCCGGCGCAGCGCCTCGGTGCCGATGGCGAAGATGGGCGCCTCGTGCACGCGCGCCAGCACCGCATAGCCGGAGAGCGCGGCCAGGGTGCGGTCGATTCCCTCCTGCCCAAGCCCGCCATCATTTCCAATGCCGCGACCGAGTCGCGTGATCTCGGCGCGGTCTTCCAGCACGGATATCGTCCCGCCACTCGCCTCGGCGATCAGCAGCAGGGTCGTGTTGGTCCCGATGTCGATGGTGGCGACACGACTCATGCGCTGCCCCCGCGATCCGGAGTTTCACCACAGAGGGCACAGAGTTCACAGAGACGGACCGGAGGGAAAGAAGGGTTCGGATCCGGCTCCGAAACCCTTTCTTTCCGGCCTCTGTGGCCTCTGTGTTCTCTGTGGTGAAAAAGCATTCTTCAGCGGCTTTCGGCCGGTGGCGGACCAAAAGATGGGCCCCGTGCGCCGCCCTTCCAGATCTGGAATTCCAGCTTTGTCTGAGGATTCATGGCGTACAGGCCGCCGCGGCTCGAAGTGTAGACGATAAGTCGGCAATCCGGCGACCAGGTTGGATCCTCGTTCGAGCCTTTGTTTTGTGTCATGCGTTCGATCTTCCCGGTGCGTAGGTCATAAGTGAATATGTCAAACACCAGGCGCTCGTCGCGGCCGGTGAACGCGATCATGGGCATGTCGGCGCGCGGGCAGAAACGCGGGGTTTGGTTGTAGGTGCCCTGAAAGGTCAGGCGCTTTGCCCCGCCACCCGAGGATGGCATGAGGAAGATCTGTGGCGTGCCTTGGCGGTCGGAAACGAATGCGATCTTGGAGCCATCAGGTGACACGCTGGCCGAAAGATCGATGGAGGGTGAGTTGGTCAGCCGTGCCTGCACGGCCCCGTCGGCGGCCGCGATCTTGTACAGCTCGGCGTTGCCTTCGAAGGAAAGCGTGGCCACCAGCGAACCACCGCCGGGAAACCACGCCGCACCCGAATTGAGCCCGGAACGCTTCGAGATGCGGTTCGCGCGGCCGCCACCGGCCGAGACGATCCACAGATCGTCGCCACCCATCAAGAACGAGGTGAACGCGATCTGGCCTCCGCTGGGAGAAAAGGCGGGCAGCACGCAGGGGGAGTTCATGTGGGTCACTACGCTCAGCTCGGCGCCATCCATGCCGATGGTGGCGATTTCACCCTTCTTGCCGGTCATGGCAAAGGCGATGCGCGACCCGAACACGCCACGCTGGCCAGTGAACTGAGCGATGATGTCGTTGGCCCAGGCGTGGACCAGGGTGCGCAATTCGCCGCCACGGTAGGTCTTGCTCATGACCGGGGACTCGCCGCGCCCCACTTGGTACAGGCGGCCCTCCAGTGCCAGGCTGCTTCCCTGTTGCGTGACGTTCATCTTCGCCACGCCCTGAGCGCCCACTTCGGTCCAGAGCGCCGAGGAGAACCCCAGGCCTTCCTTCTGCAGGGTGTCCGGGAAAGACACAGGGTCGAGAACGCGAAACAGGCCGGTGATCGACAGGTCTCGCTGCTCGATCTCGGTGGCTGATCGGGCCAGGTTCCTCTCGCCGGTCGCATCGGGCAGCGCCAGACGAAAAAGGTCGCGGTTTGGATCGCTGATCACGATGCGCGGCAGCTCGTCGCCTTCGCCCGGGCTGGACTCGGCTGGCGCCTGTGCGTGGGAAGGCAGTGCTGCGGCGAGAATCAACGATGCGGTTACAAGTCCACCGCGCGTCCTGCTGAGAGGGTGCTTCTTCATGTTTCTCCTTAGCGGGTCAGATCCTTGCCTTCGAAACCCAGACGGAAGCCGCGCTTGAACCCGGCTGGGGGAGGCGGAACCCTGCCGGTTGCCTTTACCGCCTGTATGCAAGAATCATCGAAGTACTGGTTGCCTGACGGTTTGATCACGCGGGGATTGCCGAGCACGCCGTCGGCGGAGAGCGAGACTCTCACCTCGGCGGAAAGTGTCGCCAGCTCACTGTCCGAGACCATCCCGGTGGGCGTGGACCAGTTCTTGAGCACAGCATCGTGGATAGCGGTGGCGTACTCGTCGCCGCTCACCGCCTGGTTGGATGTGCCTTCGGAGGAGCCCGTGAGCGATCCCTCGGCAGCCTCCTCGGCAGCGGCATTCTTGGCCAGGCTCTTGGCGCGTTCCAGGGCGCGGCGCAGATCCTTGGAGATGTTCTTGTCTTCGGCCTTGGGCGCCTCTTTGGGAGCTGGCGCGGCGTTGGGATCCTCGCTGAGCTTGATGGCGGCCGGCGCCTTGGGCTTGGGTGGCTCCACGATGCGTGGCAACCAGAACTTTTCGCGTGGCGTGCCCAGTGCCACCAGCCTGGTGACGATCATGTCGCGCGCAGCCTCGGGGCGTGGCGCAGTCTTCAGGTGGCCGTAGTAGACCATGACCACCAACAAGACATGGACCAGCAGCGTGGCCGCGATGCCCCCCAGAAAGGTGCCGCGGCCGAGCGGCCGGATGCGTGTGTTGGCTGATGCCTGCATGCTATTCGAGTGGATCGGTGATGAGCCCCATCTTGTCGCCGCCAGCCAGCTTGATGGCGGCCATGACCTTGACCACGTCGCCGTAGGACAGGGACTTGTCCGCGTGCAGGTAGACTTCGCGGTCGGACTGCAGCTTGGCGTTGGCGCGCAGCTTGTCCTCCACCTCGGCGAATGGGATCTCCATGCGCCCGATGTAGACGCGCTTTTCTTTGGTCATCGTGACGATCAGCTTGCCCGAGTCGTCGGGAATCGTCTGCGCCTTGGCATCGGGCAACTGCACATCCACCCCGGTCTGCAGCATGGGCGCCGTGACCATGAAGACGATGAGCAAGACCAACATCACGTCCACCAGCGGCGTGACGTTGATGTCCGACAAGGTTCCGGTTTCGCGCCCGCCGCCCATGCTCATGGCCATGGCTAGAAGAACCTCCTCCGGATGATGTTGAGGAAGTCGTTGGTGAAGGTTTCCATCTCCGCGCTGATGACGCGAATCCGGCGCGACAGGTAGTTGTAGCCCATGACCGCGGGAATGGCGGCCACCAGGCCGATGGCGGTGGCCACCAGCGCCTCGGCGATGCCGGGTGCCACGGTGGCAAGGTTGGCCGCGCCCTTGGCTCCGATATTGCGGAAGGAGTTCATGATGCCCCACACGGTGCCGAACAGGCCGATGAACGGCGCGGAACTGGCGGTGGTGGCCAGGAATGGAACCTTGTTCTCCATCTCGGTTACGGCCATGGTGCGCGCCCGGGCCAGGGAACGCTCGATGCTTTCGATGTCGCCGATGTGCGTCTCAGGCGCGGAGGCGTCGCCGCCCGCTTCCGTGCGCCGCTTGCGCAGCTTGGCCAGCTCCACGAAGCCGGCGCGGAACACCTCGCTGACCGGCGAGGGCGGGTCGTTCTCGGTCGCCTTCCAAACATCGTCCAGGCGCTGCGTGCGCCAGAACAACTCGACGAAGTTGACCGAACGCTTGTAGGCGCGCGCCAGATACAACCACTTGGTGCCGATGACGAACCATGACACGATCGACATGAGCGCGAGCAGGACCAGCGTGGCCTTGGCCACGCCGGACGCGTGTACGATGAGCGATACGATGTCTAACTTGCCTTCGGCCCCGCCTGCTTGCAGCAGTAGGTGGATCATGGGAGGAAACTCCTTTGCGATCTTGTTCTGGGACGGAACGTGTTCTTAACTGTTATAAACCGACCTGGGATTCGATGGCTCGAATTGTAGCTTTCCTTCTCGCGCTGGCAGCCGCAGGATGCGTCTCTATAGATGGGGGCGCTATCGAGGCCAGTTGGGACATCCACGCCATGGATGGGCGTGGCATCTCGGATTGTTCCTGCACCTGCCCAGAGATCACCCAGGTTCGCTTCAGCGTCGTGCCCGCGGCGGGAGGTGCTGACCTGTGCCTGGGGAAGGCGGTATGCCAGTTCCCCTGTCGGGCCAAGCACGGGGCCACGCCCTTTGATATTCCTCCGGGCGCCTACGCCGTGTCTTTGGTGCCCTTGGGCGCGGATGGCCAGGATCTGACCGGCGCCATCGCTGGGGACGCAGGCGCGGAATGTTCGGTGCAGAGCGGCGTGGCGCCAACTTTGCGTACCGTAGGAAAAGGACAGCTCACACAAATGAACGGAGTCCTGATTCAGGCAGGATGTGCGCTAGTTTGTGGTGGCTCTGACAGCACAAGGGTTTGCACACAGCCGTGAAAACTTGCCACATGGGAGGACAATCAATGTTGCGAATGTACACACTATGCCTCGCGGGGATCGTTGGACTGGGCCTGGGAGCGACCGGATGCGGTTCGGGCAGCGGCCATGGCGGCCAGTATTTCGACGCCGCCTGGAGCCTCGCTTGGGCCGGGGGCGGCTCGGTGAGTTGCACCGGCGCCGGCGTTGTCGAAGTTGACCTCGATGTGCAGGACTTCTACAACGGCGCTGTCTACCACGACCAGTTCGACTGTGCTGCCTATGGGGGCATGAGCCAGATCTTGCCCGTCGACGACTACACAGTCGCGCTGCGGGCCTACGACGACGCCAACGTTCAGGTCGGTGAGTGGGACTTCACGGGAACCTACCCGATCGATGTGGGCGTCGTGACAAACCTTCCTGACATCACGCTGCCGATCTCAGCTCATTGACAGCGGAGCCAGCCCGCGGCGGCCAGCACGTGGTAGCCTGGCCCTCGATGGCGTTTCCGAATTCGACCTATCAGATGCCACCTTGGCTGAGGCCGGTGGCGCAGCGTCTGTCGCCCACCATTCGAACGCTGGTGGTGGCGCTGGCGGTGCCGTGGTTGTTCTACGTTCTGGTGGAGCCAGCCCGGGGCCTGATGGATGACTACCTGGCCCTGGGGCCGAGGGTGATGAGGGGATGGGTCTGGCAGATCGTCACGGCGCTGTTCGTGGACCGGAGTCCGCTGGGTTTTCTCAACCTACTGGGCCTGTGGTTCGTGGGCGCGGCTATCGAACGGACGTTGGGACGTCGGCGATTTCTTGTGGTTTTCTTTGCGACAGGCTTGGCAGCCAACCTGGCAGTCGCGTTGCTGTCAGCCTGGTTGGGCCGATGGACGATCTATTCGGGTTGTGGGGACTCGGTGCTGGGTCTGTTCGTCGGATTGGCGGTTCTCTACGGCCCGGCGCAAGTGCGGGTGATCGGAGCCCTTGTCATGCCCGCGCGGGTATTGGCAGCCCTCTTTGTCGGTCTCGCGCTGGTTGGCTCAGCCATGTACGGCGGACTGCCCGCCGTGATGGGAACCGTGGTGGCCGTGTGCCTGGCCTACTTCTTGTGCGGCGGCCGCGGTCGAGACCTGCGTGAACTCGCCTCTTGGCTGCAACGCAAGAGCACCCGGCGCCGCTGGCGCGTGATGGAAGGCGGCAAGCGGGGCGGGGGGCCGGCTCGTTTTAACTAGGTCCTGTTTGGTTGGTACCGGTTTGCATCTCGCGGCCGCACCCCGTAGAACTCGCGCCAACGGGGGAGCCATCAGGCTGAGAGGCGCCGTTTTGGGCGCGACCCCTTGAACCTGATCCGGGTAATGCCGGCGTAGGAAGGAGACACTTTGAGCAGCAGCGAGCGCGGGCTTCCACCCCTGGCCAAGGACTTGCCGTCGTCGCAAAAGGTCTACGTGGAGGCAGACGGTTTGCGCGTGCCCATGCGCGAGATTGCCCTGTCGGGTGGGCAGCCCCCGGTGCGCGTCTACGACACCACCGGGCCGCAAGGTCACGATCCGCACCAGGGTTTGCCCAAGCTGCGTGCGCCCTGGACCGCCCGCCGCGTTCGCCGCGGTGATGAGAACTTCTCTCAGATGCACTGTGCCCGCCGCGGCGAGATCACCGAAGAGATGCGCTTCGTGGCCCTGCGCGAGGATCTGGCGCCTTCGTTTGTGCGCGACGAGGTCGCCGCAGGACGCGCGATCATTCCAGCGAACATTCGCCACCCGGAACTGGAGCCGATGGCCATCGGCCGCAACTTCCTGGTGAAGATCAACGCCAACATCGGCAATTCGGCCCTGTCTTCCTCGGTCGCGGAAGAAGTGGAAAAGCTGCACTGGGCGACCCGCTGGGGTGCGGACGCGGTGATGGATCTGTCCACCGGCCATGACATCCACGAGACGCGCGAACGGATCATCCGCAATGCGGCGGTGCCCATCGGTACCGTGCCCATCTATCAGTGCCTGGAAAAAGTGGGAGGCAAGATCGAGGATCTGTCCATCGACGTGTTCCTCGACACGATCATCGAACAGGCCGAGCAGGGCGTGGACTACTTCACCATCCACGCCGGGTTGCTGCTGCGGCACGTGCCGCTCACCGCCCGGCGCGTGGCTGGAATCGTGTCGCGTGGTGGCTCGATCATGGCCACGTGGTGCCTGCGCCATCAAAAGGAGAACTTTCTCTATACGGAGTTCGAGCGGATCTGCGAGGTGGCCAAGAAGTACGATATAGCCTTTTCGCTGGGCGACGGGTTGCGGCCCGGCTGTCTGGCCGACGCCAACGACCAGGCGCAGTTCAGCGAGCTGGAAACCCTGGGCGCGCTGACCAAGATCGCGTGGCAGCACGACGTGCAAGTGATGATCGAAGGTCCGGGTCACGTGCCAGTCCATCGAATCAAGGAAAACATGGAACGGCAGTTGATCGCCTGCCACGGGGCACCGTTTTACACCTTGGGCCCGGTGGTGACGGACATCGCTCCTGGCTACGACCACATCACTTCGGCCATCGGCGCGACGCTGATCGGCTGGTACGGCACGGCCATGCTGTGCTACGTGACGCCCAAGGAACACCTGGGGCTACCCAACCGCGACGACGTCAAGGCCGGGGTGATTGCCTACAAGATCGCCGCGCACGCGGCGGATCTGGCCAAGGGCCACCCAGGCGCCCGCGCGCGCGACGACGCGATGGCCATGGCACGCTTCGATTTTCGCTGGCCAGACCAGTTCGCCTTGGCGCTCGACCCGAGCACGGCGCGTGCGTTCCACGACGAGACCTTGCCGGACGAAAGCGCCAAGCAGGCGCATTTCTGTTCCATGTGTGGACCGGCTTTCTGTGCGATGCGGATCACCAAAGACGTGCGCGACCAGGCCAGCCGGGACAGTCAGCCCGGCTGCCCGATCAAACCGCTTTCTCCCTGACACCTTGGCCAGCCGGGCCGGCGCGAAGGCTCTTCATGAACACTGGAAGGCGCTGGGGCAGTGGGGAACCAGTGGACAGTGCTCACAGTCGGGCTGGCGCGCGAAACAGCAGCGGCGGCCGTGCCAGATCATCTGGTGCGCAAACTGGATCCAGCGTTCGCGGGGAATGACCGTCATGAGATCTTGTTCGATCTTCTCAGGCGTCGAGGAACGCGTGAGCGCCAGGCGCTGAGCTAGGCGCTGTACATGCGTGTCCACTACGATGCCATCGGCCAGGCCGAACGCCGTGCCCAGCACCACGTTGGCGGTCTTGCGGGCCACGCCGGGCAGCTCGCATAGCTCGGCCATGGTGCGCGGCACCTGGCCTCCGTGGCGTTCAACGATGGCGTGCGATGCTCCGATGAGATTCCTTGCCTTGTTGCGGAAGAAGCCAGCGGAGTGAATTAGATCTTCAAGAACCGGCGCAGGCGCCAAGGCCATGGTCGCGGGCGTAGGGAACTGTGCAAAGAGGCGTGGGGTAATCTGATTCACGCGCTCGTCGGTGCATTGGGCCGAAAGGATGGTCGCGGCCAGGAGCTGGAAGGGATTGTCCCGATGTAGCTCGCAGTCAGCCTCGGGATACAGACGGTCGAGGCCACGCAGAATAGCTGTCACGCGCTTGCGCTCGGGCGGCCAGTGCCGAGAGGCCCCCGTTGTGCTGGAAGCCGCTCCTGATGGGGGCTTGGACCGGACCATGCTGGGTATCTAGCATGCTCGATCAAGAGAGACCCAGCTTGCGGACTCCCGGCGAACAGGCTCTAATCCTTCCGCCATGGACGAGACGCCCGAGGAACTCGAACAGATTCGCCGCGAGGCCGCGGAGATCGATCCCTACCGGTACCGCCGGCACCGACGATGGCTGATCAGCGTTCTCATCTTCGCGGCTGGGGCGGGCGTGTGCTGGCTGGCCATCACGATGGCCGTAGCTGGACGCAACCCTTGCGAGCGAGTGCGCGACCACTATTGCCGCTACGCCGTCGACCCAGGGAAATGCGCCAGCTATCAGGAGGTGTTCCACGAATCTGTGCAGGACCAGAGCCCCGCCATGCGCAGCACCATCCGCGACCAGTGCCTGACCAAGATCAACCACCTGAAAGATGACGACGGCGTCAGCGTGCGCTGATCGGAACCTTGCGCGCGGTTCACACGGAAAATGAACTGCCGCAGCCGCAGGTAGACTTCACGTTCGGGTTGCTGAACTTGAAACCCGAGCCCTGCAGGCTCTCGACGAAGTCAATCTCGGTTCCTATCAGGTACATCAAGCTCATCTGGTCGCACAGCATCTTCACGCCATTCGACTCGAAGGCTTGGTCGATGTCCTGCGGCTGATCAAAGTACAAATCGTACGCGAATCCCGAACAGCCACCCCCCAACACCTTGAGCCGCAGCGCATAGCCATCCTGGATCTTTTCTTCGACGCGGATCTCTTTGACCTTGTCGGCGGCTCGCGCGGTCAGCGTGACGGGGGTTGTCGGCGCTTCATCGGATGTTTCGTCGATCTTTTCGCTGGCAGCAGGCATGGAACAACTCCTCTCGGGGAAAGTCTAACCCTCTCATTTGATGCCGGCCACCCCTCGGGGTTGCCAGATATCAAAAGGGCTTGGTGGATTCGCCCTGCCAGGCTGGCGCCCGCAGGCCGGTGACGTTCCACACGCGCAAAGCCTCGGCTTTTCCCTTCACGCGCACCGGTGGCAGCGCGGTTGCAGACACCACACCACCGACCTTGCCGAAGGTCGCCTCGGAAATCAGCACCTCTCCTGGCTTGGCCACGCTGCACAAACGCGAGGCAGTGTTCACGGCGTCGCCGATGGCCGTGTACTGGAGCGCGCGCGAGCTGCCGATGGCGCCTGTCACGACCGTGCCTGTGTTGATGCCAATGCCGATGCGAATCTGCTCCTGACCTTCGGAGGCGCGGGTGCGGTTGAATTCGGAAAGCACCTGCATCATGTCCAGCGCACACTCGACTGCTTTCCTTTCCGCGTTGGGAATGGCCACCGGCGCTCCGAACAGGGCGATGATCTCGTCGCCCACGAACTTGTCCAGGGTCCCCTCGTGATTGAAGACGACGTCCACCATAAGCTCGAAATACTCATTGAGCATGCGCACGATTTCCGGCGGCTGGCTCTTCTCGCTCATGGCGGTGAAACCGCGGATATCCGAAAACAGCAACGTCACTTCCGACAGGGCGCCACCCTTTTCCAGCTGTAGCTTGCCGGACACGACCTGTTCGACCAGGTTGGGCGAGAGCAGTCGCTGGAATTGAGCGCGAGTCTTCGCCTCCTGCTCGATCTTGCGCGCCAGCATGGAGTTGTGGATGGCGGCGGCTGCTTGGTTGCCGACGCCAGCGAAGATCTGCAGATCCTTCTCGCCAAAGGCGTTGGTCGCCACCATGGAATCCAGGTGCATGATGCCCAGCAGCTCATCGTGGTGGATGAGTGGCACGGTCATGGTGGAGCGAATGCCCTGCATGATGATGGAACGCGCACCCTGAAACCGGCTGTCCATGCTGGCGTCGGATGAGAGCACGGCCGCCTTCTGCTGGACCACCTCATTCAGGATGGACCGGGAAAGAACAATCTGTTCGGTGCGCCCATCGCGCGCCTTGGCCACGCGTGGCTGGGGAACGCCGTCTTCCATCAGAAGGATGACCCCGCGATCAGCCGGGATCAGATCGAACGCCTTCATGATGATCTTCTCGAGCAGAAGGTCGATGTCGACCTCAAGCCCGATGGAGCGGCCCAACTCGTAGGCCAGTCGCAGCTTCTCGTAGTCGCGGCGCAGAGTTTCCTGATCGGAGATCTGGCGCTCAGGCAGGAACTCGGCGGCGCCCACCGCCTGGACTTTTTGGTGAACCGCCAGTGAGGCCTGCTGGATACTGACCCTCTGCGCGGCCTGGGAAGCTTGGCTGGACTGTTCCTGGAAAATGAGCTGCGTCCCACCGAGCACGATTTCGTCGCCCTCATCGAGGACGTGTTCGCCGACGCGCTCGTTCTTGAAGAACGAGCCGTTCAGACTGCCGAGGTCGCGGTAGAGAAAACGCCCGTCAGGTTGGCGGATGACGTGGGCGTGTTCCTTGGAAACGATGCGGTCGAGGATTTGGATAATGTTGTGCGGATGGCGCCCGATGGTGGTCATCGCGCCCAACTCGTATTCACGTCGTGCGTTGCTTGCTTGAACGATCAGCTTTGCCATGCGCTGCCTTGAAGGCGACCGATTGTATCACGTCACCATTCGATGCGGGCGGCGTCTGTCACCGCCCGTGGCGAGAGATGGAATTCAAAGGATTTGTTGATGACCGGGAACAAGGCCGTGGCCACGAAATTCGCTTCGATCGATACCTCTGTCTTGCTGCGGGTAAACACGACCTCCAGGTTTGGATCCCTGACGCCCTGCTTGCGCAGGAGCAGGGGAACCGATTTCTTCAGATCCCTTATCATGTTCGCAGCAACGCCTTCGGGGCGCAGATTGGCGCGATAGAGCATGGGAAGCGCGTCCAGCAGTACGCCCTTGGCGCGCGAGGAAAGCGAGTAGACCGGCCAGGTGCAGACGATCACGTAAATCCCGATGCCGAGCAGCAGCAGAAGGCCAACGGAGACCGCGTTGATGGGTCGGGGCTTCTTGTACTTCGTCGCCATGTTTTCGCTAGGTATTTGACGCGGGTTGCCTCAGATCGCGGGCAAGTTGGTTACGCATACAGAAGATGCCGAGCGTGGCCTGGATTGCAAGGGCCACCGCTTGCCCGCCCAGACTGGCTGCCGTTATCGCGGCATCGGCTTTGCCCGGGTCGTGTGCGGCGCCGGGCACGTAGCGGGAGAGGAGCAGGATCATCATGAACTGCGTGGTCCCGAGCCCCATGACGGCGATGGGCAACACTCCGATGAAGTAGATGATAGGCAGATACAGAATGGCATGCGACACCGGCACCTGGACCCCAAAAGCGCGCAGCGACGTATAGGTGAACGCCATCAGAATTCCAAGGTGGGGAACCCGCACGAGCATGGTCCGAAGGTGTCCGGACACGCCAGCGGCGAACAGAACATCGAAGATGGGCCGTGATGTGAGCCAGCGCGGCCTGAGCACGAGCAGGACTACATAAACGGCTAGCGCAACGTACGCCCCAAACACAATCTTGCGCAGGCCAGCTGGCATGTCCGGGGAAACCACCAGCCCGATCGATGCGAAAATGAGGAGCAAGAGAATGTTGGTCCCCATGATCAGCAGTACTGCCGCTGTCCCGCGCATCAGGGGCACTCCCCTTGACCGGTTCACGAAATAGACGATGGCCCCCTGGCCCACCGTATAGTTGACCAGAGCGAGAAGATAGGTGGCCCCGCGAACCACCAGGACTTCCCGAAAGGAGAGACGGGCCACGAACCAGCCGAAGGTCTTCCAGATGGCGAAGCAGTCACCCAGATAGACGCCGAGGACGAGGACGATGAATGCAGGGACGGTCCAGTACGGGGCCTCGACGATTGCCTTCCCCATCTCCCTGAATGAGATGATACGGAAGACGTAGAAGAGCAGGCCGAGCGTGACGACCCACGGCAGGATTCGCCCGAGCTTCTTTCGCATTTCCTTCCACTATTGCACGAATCTTCGGCGCTGGCGCGGGGCGTATGCGTCCTGTCTTGTGTATTTCGGGACAGGAAGCGAAACTCAAGCCCAGGCACTCATGACCGCCGCTGGCTCTTTCCCTATTTCTCCAACCGGTGACAGTCCGGGTGGATCTCGGCCTGTGCCGGCCGTTGAGCCGTTGCCGGTGCCGGTGTACCTGCTGGTCGAGCCGATGGTATCGGGCAAAAAGGTGCTCGACGTCACAACCCAGGTGGGCGGACCAGGCATTGAGTGTCTTCGGCGTGCCGGCGCGGCGGAAGTGATCTCTTGCGTGCCGGAGCGGCCGCCGCTGCTGGTGCCCAACGCGGCAGCGGATATCGTTCTGTGCGGTTTGCCAGCGGTTGGGTCGGACGAAGAGCGTGGCGTCTGGCTGGCCGAATTCCAGCGCGTGTTGTGCCCCGGCGGTTTCTGTGCGTTGCGCTTGGCCACAGCAGCTTTTCGCGACCGTGCGCAGGCAGGCGCGGGCATGCGCACGGCCTGCATGGACTTTCTGCTCGGGTATTTCGCGACCGTGGACATTGTCGAGGAGACGCAGTTTGGCGGTGTGTCATTCCAAGTGCCAGGCACGGACGACCTGGCGGTAAACGAGTCCTTGACCAGGCTTTCGGGTGCGTCGAGCCACTTCGTTGCTCTGTGCACCGATTGTGCTGATCGACCGTGGAGCCTGAGCGAAAGTCTTCTGGTCCCGACCGCCGCGGGCGCGTGCGTCGATGCGGGCGCTGCTGGCGTTTCGGCGGGGGAGTTGGCTGCCTGGCAAGGCGAGGTGGCGCGGCTCGAAGTGCGTTCGGGAGAGTTGGGGCGCGAGCGCGATTCTGCATGTGAGGGAGCCATGACCCTGCAGGACCGAGCTGATCGGCTGGAGCGCACCGTCGCGGCTTTGCGCAAGGACGTCGAACGATTCCTGCG
>Ga0265316_10000618_pt1 | contig 39590 bp, 35 predicted proteins | sample 4522metaG_FD_202092 | JGI IMG/M metagenome (GOLD analysis project Ga0265316, IMG submission 202092) | Rhizosphere microbial communities from Carex aquatilis grown in University of Washington, Seatle, WA, United States - 4-5-22 metaG | ecosystem: Host-associated > Plants > Roots > Rhizosphere >... | reverse complement strand
AATAAAGGGTTTTAGATGAAAGATTGATAATTTTCCCCACCCTTTTAAACCAGCCACCATTAAATTAAATTGGAATATTTTTATTTCATGGAAAATAAATTATTTTTATTCCATAATTAATATCATACTGTAATTACAGGTAATTGCAATTATTTCTGTAAAAATGTTTAGTGTCATGTCAAGTGTAAACATGCTTAAGGAGATTGCTTCACTTCGTTCGCAATGACGCTAAGAATAAAGTCATTGCGAGGAGTTACGACGAAGCAATCTGCGTAATTGTAAACTTGACTATACATTAGTTTGAATTTTAATATATAATAACATGAAACTATTATTAAGTATATCTTTTTTTCTTTTTTCATTTATAAATTGTTTTTCAGGTTTTGAACCGGGATATATTATTTCAAATGAAAACGATACAACTATCGGGTTGATTAAAGTACAGAATGAGACGGAATTTGCTGTACATTGTTTTTTTAAAAAGGATATCAATGATAAAGCCCGGGAGTATTTTCCATATCAGATTAAAGGTTACAGGTTCATAAACGGTAAGTATTTTATTTCATCAAATGTTGAATTAAACGGAGAGATTAAAAAAGTTTTTCTTGAATGGCTGATTAAAGGCAAGTTAAATATGCTGGCGTATAATAATTCCCTAAAAGATATCAGGTATTTTATGCAAATTAGGGACAGTTCTATGATTGAATTAAAAAACACAAAAAAAACAGTTAAGACCAAATATGTAGATAAATATACATTTACTAATGATACATCGAGTTCTGAAGGAAGAGACTATATTGTTGAAAAAAAGGAATATATTGGAACCCTTAATTATTGTCTCCAGGATTGGCCTAAAATAAAGCCAGAACTTTCCGGACTATCGTTAAATAGAAATGCCTTAATTTCTATTGCAAAAGATTATCATAATTACTCTTGTCCAAATGAAGAATGTATAATTTTTGAAGGTTCGAAATGGGCTCCGGTTTTATCTGTAGGGGTTGCAATTGGTTATAATTTAACAAATGTGCAAACCCCTTATCCTTCTCACATTGAAATATCAAAAAATTTTCCAATAGGATTATTACTAAATTTTTCAAAATTACCATTGGTTAGTAAGAATTTATCTTTAGAAGCAGACATGTTTTATTTAGACCAACAATATAATTATGATAAAAATCTCATAAAACAATATTATCCTCCTGTAAGCGGTTCCTTATTCGAATTACAACAACTTAGGATACCTATATTTTTAAAATACAAATTTCCGATAAACCAAATTAGCCCGTTTATTGGCGGTGGGGCGACTATCAATTATAGAAAATCGACTATAACAGGTATGGAATATTTAATAAATAAAGTAATTGATGGAGTCTGGCCTATGGATGAAATTTTTGCATCATATCAGGTTGGATGGAACCTGCAAATTGGTTTTTCTGTTAATATAATGCCTGAAATTTCAGTTGAATATAGTTTCTGTTACGAAAGGATGCATCAATTTTTTGGTGGTTTTAATGATGATAATTCACACAATACCAATATTGTAAATACAGTAGGAATAAGTTACAGGTTTATTAAATAAACTTTTTCTGGCACCGACTCAGGAAAAATTCAAAAAAAACTATTTCATATTTCTTACCCGGACATCCACTTCTTTTAAATCGGCGAGGAGTTTTGTGATTGCCATTAAATCGGTTTCACCGGTGTGATAAGGATATAATATTTTTGGTTTAAATCTTCTGACGGCAGATGCAACTTGTGCAGGAAGCATTGTGTATGGTTGGTTCATAGGTAGAAAGGCAATATCGATATTCCTCAATGATTCCATCTCAGGTGTATTTTCGGTGTCGCCGGCAATATAAATTCTTTTGCCACCCAGATTTATAATATACCCATTATCTCTTCCCCTGGGATGAAATTTTTCTCTTCCAGGGGTTATATTATATGCAGGCACAGCTGTAATTTCAATATTATCAATCTTTTTTATATCTCCATTTTTCATTACAATGCCTTTTTTTAAAGAATCAAATGTGGTTTGGGTCAGAACTATTTGCGTTTCATTTTTTGAAATTAATGAAATAGTAGCAATATCGAAGTGATCGGAGTGGTGATGGGTTATAAGAATTATATCGGCTTTGGGAAGTATTTTATAATTCCCAAATTGGCTGCATGGATCGACATAAATGATTTTACCATTAAAATCGAACATTAAAGAACCATGACCGATAAAATATATGCTTAACTGTCCGGCAGATGTTTCAATAACATCTTTTTGATACATAAATGGTGCTGTAAACCCTAAGGTAGACAACATCAGGAACATGGCAGACAAAATTATTTTTTTCATTGTAGTTATTATTTTTTAATTAAAAGATTAACTTAATTATTCCTGAAATGGAATATTATAACAAAGTTAATTGCAGGAAGTTTAATCATTATAAATTAAGGGTATTTTATTTATGTCTTTTTTTTAGTACATCTACTACATTTTCTATTCGATAATTTTTTGCTGACAATAAAACCATAAAATGAAAAATAAGATCGGCCGCTTCATTTAGAAATAAATCATCATGGTTATCTTTTGCTTCAATAATGAGTTCAATTGCCTCTTCCCCGACTTTCTGTGCAATTTTATTAATTCCCGATTTAAACAACTTTGTAGTATATGATCCACCTGGCATCTTCAATTTTCTTTGCTCGATAATTGTTTGTAAATATCCAAGAAAATCAATGACGGCAAAATTTCTTTCATCAAAACAGGTATCCTTGCCTAAATGGCAAACAGGTCCACGGGGATTTACTTTAATTAATAGGGTGTCACTATCACAATCCTCAATAATTTCAACCACATCAAGAAAATTACCGCTTTCTTCGCCTTTGGTCCAAAGCCTGTTTTTAGTCCGGCTATAGAATGTTACCAGGTTTTCCTTTTGTGTTTTAAGAAAAGCTTCTTTATTCATAAAACCGAGCATTAAAACTTTGCCTGTTTTATTATCCTGGATGATTGCCGGAATTAAACCATTGAGTTTTTCGAAATTCAATTTCATTTATGTTGATTTTTCTTTACGAAATTAAAAAATAACCTGGTTCCAATTGCTAAAGCAAGAATTAAAACTGCTAAATTAAATTTCTGTGGTAAAAAAGGCAAGCAAATAAACGTAATAATAATAATGGTCATGGCAGATAAAGAATAGTATTTTCTGATTTTTCCCGATAAAAAAGGAACAATAATATTAGTTGGCAGAAGCAATAAAATGACCAAATTATAATTTAATTCCGCATGGTCAGAAAAACTACAAACAATAAAAATAAATATTCCCAGGAATCCGAAAACAGCAAAGAAAATTCCATCAAAAATCCCTGTCCATAGTTTTTTTAGTTGAATTGCAAAAGCAAGAATAAGAATTAATATTGCAAATAATAAAGGTGAAAACAATGAATTTTTGTTAACTGGCATTGTAGAAGTAAATAATCGGGATTCGCTTTTAATTAACAGCATGTCCTTTAATTTAGCTTTACTAAAAGCTTCTTTCAGGTTATCCGGCAGGAATAATGCATCATAACCTGCTTTGTTATCGGTCATTTTCCCCATCAGCAATTCAATTCCAAACCTGGGCCATGGCATATTTTCCAGGTATTTCGTGAAAAGTTTACGAAAAGAAATATCGGCAGCTATTTTCGGGGTTTTAAGAATAAGTGAATCATTTGCTGCAATAGAAATTATGTCTCTTATCCGTGTAGAACAATTGTCGGTAAAAAATTTATAACGATAAAACTTTTTTTGCGGTTCATAATTTGAAATCAACAGGCTTACTAAGTTCATTTTTTGTAGCTTATTAAAATTCAAAACCTGTTCATCAATAGTCCGGTTTTCTGAAATAGTTTCCGTAATAAAACCTTCAAAAGATTCAACAGAAAGCATATAATCGAGCTTTCCAAATGCGAACTTCAAATAGAAATTAGTAGTATTAAAATCGAATGTTCCATAGTTGAAAATAATATCATATCCTTTCAGCAGATCTTTAACACGGATAGCTGTATGGCCAAATGTCGAATATAATTCATTTCCCGGTGCCACTGTAAGAACAGAAACCCTTAAGCTGTCTGAAAGTTCTATTGAATATGAGTTTAGAAATATAAATAATGATGAAATAAATAAAAAAAACTTCTTAATCATTTCTAATTTTTTTGTTCAATGATACTCAAGAATTTAAATTTGAAAAGAAAATTACCTGACAATGATATTTTTTGTTCTTAAATAATTTTTCAATTCAGGAATTGCAATTTCTTTGTAATGAAAAATACTTGCAGCTAATGCGGCATCTGCATTTCCTTTTGTAAATACATCGACAAAATGTTCCATTTTACCTGCTCCGCCTGAAGCAATAACAGGTATTTGAAGGTTTTTGCTTAAAATTGCCAATGGTTCATTTGCAAATCCCTGTTTCACCCCATCGTGATTCATTGAAGTAAAAAGTATTTCACCACAGCCGCGCTCCTGCGCTTCCTTTGCCCATGAATAAAGTTCCTTGTCTGTTGCCATGCGTCCGCCATTAAGAAAAACCGTCCATTTATTGTTTTCCTGTTTTGCATCAATTGCAACAACTACAAACTGACTGCCAAATAATTTTGCCATTTTATCAATCAGGTCGGGATTAAGTACTGCAGCCGAATTTATAGATATTTTATCGGCACCTGCACTCAAAAGTATTTCAGCATCGGAAATTTCATTAATACCGCCTCCAATAGTAAAAGGGATATTAATATTTTGAGCTATTCGTTTTACAAGATCGGCAAAAAGTTTTCTTTTTTCGTGCGATGCTGTTATATCCAAATACACCAGCTCATCGGCTCCCTGTCGGCTGTATTCAGCGCCTAATTCCACAGGATCCCCGACATTCCTGATATTCACGAAATTTATTCCTTTTACCGTTTGCCCATCCCTCACATCGAGGCAGGGTATAATTCGTTTTGCTAGCATATCATATTAAACGGTTTATTTTAAACTAAAAATTTTAAATGTTTTTTAAATAGACTAAATTCATTCGGTTATAAAAATTTCATAAGATCCCTGACTTTTATTTTTCCTTCATAAATTGCTTTGCCGATAATAACGCCATAAATTCCTATATTTTCAAGCTCTTCAATTTCATTGACATTTTCTACTCCTCCACTTGCAATAATATTTAGAGAGGAAAAATTTTCTTTTAGGTATTTATATAATTCCAATGATGTTCCCTGAAGCATGCCATCTTTACTGATATCTGTGCATATGACATAAGAAATCCCTAATATTCTGTACCCTTCAAGAAAATCTTTTAAAACTATATTTGTAATTTCATGCCATCCGCTAATGGCAATTTTATTATCCATTATATCAGCACCAAGTATTATCCGGTCATTTCCATATTTATCAAGCCACTTGATAAATATTTCTTTATTTAATATCGCAACGCTGCCAATAGTTGCTTTGTGAGCGCCACAATTAAAAACAAGTTTAATGTCTTCGTCCGTCTTTATGCCACCTCCAAAATCAACAACAAGATTGGTTTTGGAAGTTATTTTTTCCAATATTTTATAATTAATAATATGTTCAGATTTTGCCCCATCAAGATCTACCAAATGCAAATATCTAATTCCATAGTCCTCGAACATTTTAGCAACCTCCAAAGGATTTTCATTATAAATTTTCTTTTTATTATAATTACCCTGTGTAAGTCTTACACATTTTCCGTCAATAATATCTATGGCAGGAATTATCGAAATCATTTGCTGCAAATTCTAAATATTCACAAAATTTTTTAATATTTTCTCACCAACATCACCACTTTTTTCAGGATGAAATTGAGTAGCATAAAAATTGTTTTTATGTAATGATGCGCTAAAGGGTACTATATATTCAGTTGTAGCAATAGTGTTTATACCTGATTCAACATAATAGCTATGATCAAAATAAACAAATTGATTTTCTAATTCAGTTGAAAATAGTTTGCTTTTTAAGTTTGATATAGTATTCCATCCTATATGTGGAACTTTAAGTTTCGGTTCGAAACGTTTGACTTTCTCCTGAAAGATGCCTAAACAATTCACATTTCCTTCCTCAGAATGGCTGCACATAAGCTGAAGACCAAGGCAAATACCTAATACAGGCTGTTTCAGATCCTTAATAAGATTATCAAGTTTTTTCTCTTTCAAATATGACATGGTGGAAGTTGCTTCTCCCACTCCCGGAAATATTACTTTATCCGACTTGTTAATTTTCTCAAAATTATCCGTGACTTCGCAATCAATTCCAAGTCGTTTTAATGCAAATTCAACAGACATAATATTTCCTGCATTGTATTTAATAATTGCTACTTTCATAACCTAACGATAAAATCGAATTACTATTTTCCTTAAAGAGTTCCTTTTGTGGAAGGGATTTGTATGTTATCAGGACAGCGCAAGAGGGCCATTTTTATTGCACGGGCAAATGCTTTAAATATAGCTTCTATTTTATGATGTTCATTTTCTCCTTCTGCTTTTATATTCAGATTGCACTTAGCAGTATCGCAAAATGACTTAAAAAAGTGAGAAAACATTTCAGTAGGTACATCGCCTACTTTTTCACGAATAAATGTTGCGTCCCAAACCAACCAGGCACGCCCGCTAAAATCAACAACCACTTGTGCCAGGCAATCATCCATTGGCAAGCAAAAACCATATCGGTTCATTCCGGCCTTATTTCCTACAGCTTGATTGATTGCATCTCCAAGTGAAAGAGCGGTATCTTCTATGGTGTGGTGTTCATCTGTATCTAAATCTCCATTTACTTCAATGGTCAAATCGATTCCGGCATGATGGCCAATTTGAGATAACATATGATCTAAAAACTTTAATCCTGTGTTGATATCGCAATTACCTTGTCCATCAAGGTTAATAAGAACATCAACTTCCGTTTCTTTTGTTACCCTGCTTACCCTAACGGTTCTTTGTGGCAGGGCTATGTATTTATATATTTCATCCCAATCCTCAGTTACTAAAGCACAATATTTTTCAAGATTACCGTCCTTGATATCTTCCCATTTATCTTCGCTACCAATCAAAATAGTTTTGCAACCGAGGTTTTTAGCAAAAATGACATCTGTTAATCTATCACCAATAACAAATGAATTATCGAGGTCATAATTTCCCCGAAGATAATTTTTAAGTAACCCGATACCAGGTTTTCGGGTCGGTTTTTTTTCCTCCGGGAAAGAACGGTCAATTAAAATATTATCAAACGAAATACCTTCATTTTCAAGAATATTTAATATTTTGTCCTGTACTTTCTGAAAATTTTGTTCAGGATAATCAATGGTGCCAAGCCCGTCCTGATTGCTTACCATGACCAATTCAAAGTCAAGGTTTTTTCTAATTAAATATAAATTTCTAATGACTTTTGGAATAAATTCTAATTGCTCTAAATTGTCTATCTGCAAGGTATTCAGAGGTTCATTTACTATAGTTCCATCACGGTCGATAAATAAAACTTTTCTTTTCATTAAATTAATTTATTAATATTTTTTTAAAGCTTTAACCAAAATATCATTTTCATCCTGCGTACCAACCGTAATTCTTAAACATCCAGCACAAAGTGATACATTGGACCTATTTCTTATAATTATTTTATTTTCGACCAAATATTCATAAACCATTTTAGGTTCATCAACTTTAATTAAAAGGAAGTTTGCATCGGAAGGATATATTCTTTTTACAGTTTTCACCGACTCCAGTTCTTCCATAAGCAATAATTTGTTTGAAATAATATACCGGACCCAATCTTCTTTATTTTCTATTTTATCGAGAGCTTCTAATGCATATTGCTGGGTTAAGTAATTAACATTATAAGGATATTTTATTTTATTTAATACAGAAATTATTTGACGTGAAGCAAAAGCCATTCCAAGGCGAATTGAAGCTAATCCCCAAGCTTTTGAAAAAGTTTGCAAGATTACGAGGTTTGAATAATTTTCTAATTGTTTCAGGAATCCATTATTCCCTGAAAAATCTATATATGCTTCATCAAGCACTACAATACAATTAAAACCCTCAATTATTTTGATTACTTCTGATTCATCAAAATAATTTCCAGTCGGATTATTTGGTGAACATAAAAAAACAAGTTTTGTATTCTGATCAGAAACAGTAAATAATTTTCCTGCATCTAACAGAAAATCTTCTGAAAGAAGAACTTTTCTGAATTCTACATTATTAATTTCTGCAGCCACCTGGTACATAGCATATGTTGGGTCAATGGATACAATATTATCGAATCCGGGCTCACAAAAAGCCCTGATGATAAGATCAATCGGTTCATCACTTCCATTTCCGAGAAATATATTATCATAATGAACACTTTTTACCTGGGAAATTTTCTCTTTCAATTCCCTTTGCAAAGGATCGGGATACCTGTTGTATGGTGAATTGAACGGATTTTCATTTGCATCAAGATAAACACTTGCTTCACCATAATATTCATCACGCGCACTTGAATATGGTTTTAGCTTTTTTATATTTTCCCTGATAAGTTTATCCAAATTTATCATTGTAATATTTATTTAATACTTGTTTTAATCTCAATGAAACTGAATTTTTATGACCATATAATTCTTCTAGCATTGCCATTTTTTCAATAGCCGGCCCAATATTAAAAATCCCGTAATCGGAAATTTTCTGATAAGTTACTTTTTTAACAAAACTGTCTAAATTTACTCCGCTGTAAATTTTTGCATATCCATTAGTAGGCAACGTATGATTGGTACCTGAAGCATAGTCGCCTGCACTTTCGGGAGTAAGATGGCCGAGAAAAACCGATCCTGCATTTATTACTTTTTCTCCAAGGATATCTGCATCAAAAGTAGAAATGATTAAATGCTCAGGAGCATATTCATTCACTATTTCCATTAATTCGTCATTATTATGTGCTATTATTACCCGGCTGTTATTTAATGCAACAGAAGCAATAGCTTTTCGTGGAAGATTGGCTAATTGTTTTTCTAACTCACCTTGAATTGCAGGTACAATTTGTTCATCGGTTGTTAAAAGGATTACCTGGCTATCAATTCCATGTTCAGCCTGAGCAAGAAGGTCTGAAGCAACATAAGACGGATCGCTTGTTTGATCTGCAATAACCGCAACTTCAGACGGGCCTGCCGGCATATCTATTGCAACTCCCATACGGTTAACCATTTGTTTTGCCGCAGTTACAAACTGGTTTCCTGGTCCGAAAATTTTAAATACCTGGGGAATTGTTTCAGTACCAAAGGCCATAGCACCGATTGCCTGTGCTCCACCAACCTTGAAAATTTTTTTGACCCCAACATAATTTGCAGTATATAAAATTGAAGAATGAATCTTACCGTCTTTTCCTGCCGGAGAGCACAAAACTATTTCTTTGCAACCTGCAAGTATTGCCGGAATACCTAACATCAAGACTGTAGAAAATAATGGTGCCGTACCACCCGGTATATAAAGCCCGACTTTTTCAATCGGAATACTTTTTTGCCAGCATTTTACTCCCGGAGTTGTTTCAATAACTTTTTCGCTAACTTTTTGGATTGAATGAAACTTCTCAATATTTCCTTTTGCAAGGGCAATTGATTTTTTCAAACTATCATCGATAGCATTATTAGCTTCAACAATTTCAGCTTGCTTTACTTGGAGATCGGAAAGATCAATTTTGTCGAATTTTGATGTGTATTGTAAAACAGCTTTATCTCCATTGTTTTTAACATCGTTTAAAATATCAAGAACTGTCTTTTCAAGCAGGCTATGATCAATTTCCGGCCTTTTAAGTACTTCCTTCCATTTATTTCTTTCCGGATATTTAACTATTTCCATACACAGCTATTTTGAAGTCAAATTCTTCTAACCTAATTTATAATTTACTAAATAATCATTTTTTCTATTGGAATTACAAGTATTCCCTGCGCTCCATTCTGATGCAGCTTATCTATTACCTCCCAGAAATCGTTTTCGGCAATTACGGAATGGATAGAACTCCATCCTTTTTTTGCCAATGGCACTACAGAAGGACTTTTCATACCGGGAATAATGTTTATGATATCATTAAGTTTTTCGTTTGGGGCATTTAATAAAATATATTTATTCTTTTTTGCTTTTTGAACTGATCGGATCCGAAAAATCAGATCATCCATAATTTTTCTTTTCCGTTTATTTATTTTTTTATGAGCCACAAGAACGGCTTCAGAAGAAATTACCACTTCAACCTCTTTAAGATTGTTACTAAATAGAGTACTTCCGGAACTTACGATATCAAAAATGGAATCTGCCAATCCAATACCCGGAGCTATTTCTACTGAGCCACTGATTTCATGAATTTCAGCTTTAATTTTTTTTGCTTTTAAAAATCTGCTTAAAATATTCGGATAACTCGTTGCAATCCTCTTGCTATTAAAATATTGAATTCCTTTATAATCTTCTGCTTTAGGAATAGCAAGCGATAAACGACATTTTCCGAAACCAAGCTTTTCTTTTATATCGAGAGTTTTACCTTTTTCAAAAATTACATTTTCACCAACAATTCCGGCATCTGCAACTCCGTCGAAAACGTACTGGGGTATATCATCATCTCTAAGATATAAAACCTCGATTGGAAAATCGATCGATGAAGTAAGCAGCTTTCCACTTCCTCCATCGAGATTGATGCCACATTCGTCGAAAAGCATATTTGATTTTTCGCTAAGTCTGCCTGACTTTTGTACCGCTATTCTTAATTTTTCCATTTGCTGAAGTTTAAACTAAAAAAGGCCTGCAGAACCTGCAAACCTTTTTTTATATTCTACTTTAAAAGTTTTACAATTTTCTACATTCAATTCATGACGACAATCCATGGTGTTCATGTACCGAGGGCAAATATGTAATTATTATTCTCATTTAAAACATTTTTATGCAATTTTAATAAATTATCTTAGAATTTCAAAATATTAGTTTCATACTATACCTTTTCTTGCTAAAATTGTCAGAACTCAAAATTTATAAAAAATATATAGAGGTACAATAATAATTGTCATTATAATTTTAAATATCCTTCAGCAAAACATTGTGTTCCGATTTATCGAGGGTATTTTTTAATCCAGAAAGAAATGAATTAATCTTTGCCATTTCTGAAACATTTGCAATAGGCAATGAATTTATGCCCGATCTGTCGACTTTTTCAAATAATAATGAAATAGTCAGTTGATTTATGTCCAATGCAGGTTGATAAAGAATATCGGAATTATTTGAGCTGATAACCTGGGATAAAATTCCAGCTTCCAACAAAATATTGGTAATCTCTCTTACAATTCTTGACGGTATGTGCAACTCTGTCGATATTTTATCAATTCCGGGTGGTTCTTCCATTTTTACAAACTTCTTAACAATATAACCTGTTATAAGCAATGACAAGGCATTTCTATAACCCCTGCTAATGAGGTTTGCTTCATTTTCAAATTCATATTTTTCATAATTCTGAGTGGCGTATGACATTTCAGCCCCAAATAAAACAATGAGCCATGCCATTTGCACCCATAAAAGAAACAAGGGCAGGGCGGCAAAACTTCCATAAATAGCATTATAACTTGTTACATATATCTGAAACTTTACATAAGCCCATTGGGATATCTGGAAAATTGTTCCGGCAACAATCCCTGATATTATTGCCGGCCAAAATTTGACACGGGTATTTGGCATTACGATATAAATAAATGAAAAAAGCATCCAAACAAGGACATATGGAATTAAGTTAATAAATATCCTGATTAAAGGGCTGAAGTAGCCAAGAAATGCAATGCTTTTAAGAATACTCCCAATATGCGTGGTAATATACACCGTAACAGAACTTGACAGAACAATGAAAATTGGCGCTATTAACATTATAGCAATATAATCGGCAAACCTTCGGAATAATTTCCTTCCCTTTTTAATCTGCCATATATTATTGAATGATTCTTCTATATTTCCCAATACTCCCATTACTGACCAAAACAATAACACAAGGCCTACTCCTGCTACTATACCTCCTTTCGTACGTTCGAGCAAAGTATTGGCAAACTTTATTATCCAATTTAATACCTCTTCCTGTCCATTAAGCTTATTGGCCAGTTCCCTTTGTAAAATTTTGTCTATTCCAAATCCTTTTGCCACACCAAATGCCATCGCTGCAACTGGAACTACAGACATAAGAGAATAATAAGTCAATGCAGAAGCTCTTAATACAACCTTGTTTTCCATGAAACCCCGAAACGTTACAAGAAATATTTTCACTTCTTTTATCAAAAATGATTTTACCGGGGATATTCCCTGATGTGAAATGACCCAAATTTCTTTAAAAAGAAATTCTTTAACAGCACTGATAAAGGCAATAATTTTCATCATAATATTCAAATTATTGTTAAGGATAATTCAATATCTAAATTTATAAAACCAAATTGATAATTCTTAAAATTTATAATGAATATTTTGTTTATTAAGCTAAAAGCAAAAATTTATCCAAGTATCGGATTCAAATTAATACTTTTACTTGTTATGAATTTCGAATATTAAATAACGAATTATAATTTATGAATTGTCTGAACTTCTAAATTCAGTATTCATTATTCGATAATTTGTTTAAAAAATAGAAGTTTTCTTAAAAACACGAATTGTTTTCGATTATTTACATTTGCTGTATTCAATGTTTTATGCAAATACAAATTCTTCAGTTAATAGAAGGCGCCAAAAAGGCCAGAGGGCTTACAGTTGTTATTGATGTATTCAGGGCATTCTCTTTGGCTTGCTATTTAATTGATCAGGGAGCAAAAGAAGTTATACCTGTTGGAAATATTAATGACGCATACAAATTAAAAGAACATAATCCCGAATTTTTATTAATCGGAGAGAGGGACGAACGAATTCCTGAAGGCTTTGATTATGGTAATAGTCCGTCGTTTATTCAAGGTATCGATTTTAATGGAAAAACGATTATCCATACCACCAGTGCCGGAACCCAGGGGCTTGTGAATGCCTCAGCAGCAGATGAATTACTGACAGGAAGTTTTGTTAATGCACCAGCTGTAATTCGATACATTAAAAACAGGAATCCGGAAAATTTATCTTTGGTATGCATGGGATATGCTTCACTCTATCCGACTGAAGAGGATACATTTTGTGCAGAATATATTAAAAATATGTTGCTTGGGATTCCTGTCAATATCGATTCTATGATTGAAATTATCCGTAATACAAGCGGCAAGCGGCTTTTTGAACCGCAAAACCAGGAACATTCTCCTGAAAGAGATTTTTATTTATGTACTGATGTAGGAAAGTTCGATTTTATTTTGAAAGCCGTACCTTATAATAACAAGTGGTTAAAACTAATAAAAAAGATATAGATGCCTAAAATAGTTGGTTAAATGTTTTAAAAACCATACTGCAATTAGGATATATAGAATTGGTTTTGTTAAAATAGTATAGCTAAATTATTATTTCATTGAAAAATCAACAATTTTACTGAATGGACCAACATGTATTTTGCTTTAGTATAACATTTTTTATTTCTACTTAATCTTACCAGGAAATACCTGAAAAGATGAACTAACCGAACATAGGTAAACTTGGCATCAAAATCTGCATTATATGGCTAATTGCATAATTATTGGCAAAAATTGAACTTTTAAAAGGTTAATAAAAATTTTTACGCCTTCTTTTTATTTGGGTTTTTCTAAAAATATTTTTGAAAAAAGTATATTTTAGTTAATGAATAGATAAGGGAATACCTTCAACTTTAGGACATTTACAGTAGCCAAGTAAAATAACACCTGATTAATTACTATCGATTTAAAAACAAAATAAAATTGATGAAAATCATATACTATGAAACAAATAAATACAGGGAATAAGTTTTCTTTAATATTGCTAATTGTTTGCGAAAGTGCCCTGATAATTTTGTCAATATTGAATTCAATGACTTTAATGGTATTTTAATTCTGTATGATAGGGCAGGGGTATGATTTATCGGTTAATAATTAAAAAAACCCGGATCAAAATAACCAACCAATATCAGTAAAGTTATTCCTGTAACATATCCAACTGTTTTTCCAAAGCCGGATATTTTTTGTATGTAGAATTGATTTGATGGTTTATAAGGAAAAGAAGTGGGTGCCGACGTGGTTTGGGCAATCCCGGAAACCCAGAAAGAATTGTCAGAAAAAGTTGAGGCAGAAAAATCCTTATATGTCGAAATGACCAAAAAGCTCCCAAAATACAGTGGGCTTGTACTTTCATTAAATGAATGCATGATCATTTCATAATTTCCTTCTTCGGTAGGAAATATCACTTTGGTCAATGAATCCTGTGAATCAATTTTGAAAAAATTACCTCTCAAGGTAAAACGTACATTTTCAACATAAGTTTGAGGAGGAATAGAGCTTATTTGTTCATCAGAAGGCTTGTCGGTAAAATAGCTAATTTTTTTCCCATTTATAATAACAGCAGATTTTGCCCAATTAATATAAATAGTGTCCTTAAGTTTATTATACATTCCAATTGTTATCGGGCAATTTTCACCGGCAAATGTGTATTTAATACTTGCCGTATCATTCTCAACAATAAATTCTTTTTTCTCGTTCTGACTCATATTGCTGTTTAAAGTAATGTACTGGTATTGATAACAACCGGGTAGAATTAAAATACTAACAAATACCAGGAAAAGACGATTTTTAACTGAAACCAAGACTGTCTTGAAGTTAATACTCATTAAATTTTTCCATTTCATGTTATCATTATTATTTTACTATTAATAAGGAAAGTCTTGAATAAGTTATTGATTAAAATCATCTTTTTTTCTGGCAAAGAAAATCTCAAATATTGTACCAATCAATTTTTTATGTCAAATAATTGTTACTTAATTTCAATGAAGCGCAAAAAGCTTTTTCTACTGATTCCTTCTTAACATGCAGTTGCAAACAATTGCTCGTTTGATTGGCAAAGATTATATTTGGGTTAAAATAATAAATAAACTTTTATTTTAACCAATTTGTTTATATTAAAACTTTTTAAAATTAAATTATGAACTGGAAGTTAGTATTTCAACTGTCATTTTTCGGACTGGTCATGGCTTTTGCCACTATTTCATTGATTCCTTCAAAAATTGAACTTTTGTTCTGGCTATTAATTTTTATTATATGTGCCTTCTTAATTGCAAAGAACTGTTCAGAAAAATATTTTTTCAATGGTTTTTTGGTGAGCCTGGTTAATTGTGTTTGGATTACTTCAGCTCATATTATTTTTTTTAGTACATATATTTTCCATCATTCTCAGGAAGCAGCAATGATCTTAAAAATGCCCATGCCGGATTATCCAAGGTTAATGATGCTTTTTACTGGTTCTTTAATTGGTATTTTATCTGGTTTGATTTTAGGCTTATTCTCTTTTATTGCTTTTAAAATATTAACAAAAGAATAATCATATTTTAATTCCCGGATCATATTTTGAATAAATAAATTGTTTAAGCTTCAAAAATTATTGTGGTGTATTTAAGGTTTATTAACTTTCAAAATACACGTGCTTACTGCATTCTGGGAATAATTTACTAATAAAAATTTATCTTTGCAAAGAAATATTTTTTATTCCATTCTCAATAACAAAATAATTAATGGAAAATATTGTTGAAGCATTTGAACTGACAAAAATATTTACCGGTGGTATAAAAGCAGTTAATGAAGTTAGTTTTTCAGTTGAAAAAGGGGAGATTTTTGGTTTTCTGGGTCCGAATGGTGCAGGAAAATCTACGACCATTTCCATTCTTACCACTTTAATAAAACCTACACGGGGAAAAGCTTCAGTTGTCGGTATTGATATTTCGAAACATCCTTACCAGGTTAGGCTTGCGATTGGCTATGTTTCGCAGGATTTAGCAGTTGATGATGCACTTACAGGATTCGATAATTTAAGGATACAAGCTGGATTTTATCACATTCCCAAAAATGAAATTAATACAAGAATTGATGAGGTTTTGCAAATGGTTGAATTAAAAGACAGGGCGAAAGATAAGGTTGAAGCGTATTCCGGGGGAATGAGAAAAAGATTGGATATTGCCTGTGGCTTAATTCACAGACCTCAACTGCTTTTTCTCGATGAGCCGACTTTAGGATTAGACATCCAAACACGAAGGGAAATTTGGAAATATATAAACCATTTACGTGAAAAAACAAATATGACCATTTTTATGACTACTCATTATATGGATGAAGCAGACTCACTTTGCGACAGAATAGCTCTCATTGATAAAGGGTATATAAAAGTACTTAATACTCCTTCGAACCTAAAGACGTCACTTGGTAATGAATTAGTCACATTTACATTTTCTGACGGAGGACAAGCTGAAATTAATTCAGCAATAAATAAATTAAAAGAACTCGAATTTATTAAGAATATTACAGGAGATATTGAATCCATGACTTATTCAGCCTCTGTTATTAATGGAGAAGCATCTATTCCTGCAATTTTTGAGAAAATAAATCAAGATCCGGTAAAAATAGGTTCAATATCTTTTAAACAACCTACACTTGACGACGTATTCCTCCATTATACTGGTCACGAAATGCGGGAAGACTTGGGAAGTAAAGAAGGTGCAGCAAGATCAAGAATTAATATGAGAAGAATAAGAGGATGATAATTCAATCGATAAGTACAGATATTTATTGGGTCTTTTGGCGTGAAATGAAAAAATTCACCCAACAAAAACCAAGAATAATTATGGCCATTGTTCAACCATTGGTATGGCTTGTCCTAATGGGTAATATGATGTCAGGACTTACCCGTAACCCGATGGCCATAAAAATGATTGGTACAGGTAATTATCTTCAATTTATGACACCGGGTATTATGATCATGACAGCTCTTTTTGGAGGAGTTTTCGGAGGCACTACAATAGTTTGGGACCGTCGGCTTGGTTATTTGAACAAAATGCTTACAGCTCCGATTCACAGGGCAGCTATACCAATAGGCAAACTTCTTGCACTTGGTTTACAAACTATTTTTCAGTCATTATTGATAGTTTTCATAGCACTTATCCTAGGTGTTCACTTTTCAACAGGTTTTTTAGGTGTAATATCAATGTTGCTGATTTCAGGATTTTTTGGAATTATAATGGGAAGTATTTCGCTATCTTTTGCTGCGGTAATAAAATCGATGGAATCATTAATGGCAATTACAAACTTTTTCACCATGCCGCTTGTATTTACCAGCAATGCTATGTTTCCAATCAGTGCAATGCCCGTATGGCTAAAAATAATAGCCAAGTTTAACCCGCTCACTTATGCTGTAAGTACCATGAGAACTATTGCTTTTAATGGATTTATCTGGCATGACATCTGGCCGGGAATAGTAATTCTCCTCTTAATTGCCACAATAGTTATTACAATTTCAATTAGAATGTTTTTTAGATCGGTTTCATAACTTAAGTGTCTTATAAGATTATCTAATAAAATTTAGCATGGTTAATAAATTAATAATAATTTCCAAATAGCCTGAAATTACTGGGAATAATGAAATGTTTATGTACTTTTAAATGATAAAAAATAAGTTTATATTCATATAACTTAAACAATGATTAATAAAAAGAAATATATTTGTTTTCAACAATTCTAAATTTAATTTAATGGTTAACGTAAAAATTAGTTAAAATGAGAATGTTAGAACAAAGAACGTCATTGTACACAAAACCACAGGAAGTTCAGAAGTTGGGAATTTATCCTTATTTCAGGGCCATTGAATCTGACCAGGATACAATTGTGACAATTGATGGTAAAAAAGTTATTATGTTTGGTTCGAATAGCTATCTGGGGCTTACAAATCATCCGAAGATTAAAGAAGCCGCCAAAAAAGCTATTGATAAATATGGTACCGGTTGTGCCGGTTCGCGTTTTTTAAATGGAACAATCGATCTTCATATTGAATTGGAAGACAAACTCGCCAAATTGGTTGGTAAAGAAGCTGCATTATGCTTTAGTACAGGATTTCAGGTAAATCTTGGAGTGATTTCTACTTTAACCGGTCGTTCTGATTATCTTTTGCTTGATGAAACAGATCATGCATCTATTATTGAAGGAAGCCGCCTTTCTTTTTCAAAAGTTTTAAAATTCAGGCATAATGACATGAAGTCGCTTGAATCTAAATTAAAAGTCTGTGAAGAAGGTCAGATTAAGCTTATAGTAGTTGATGGTATTTTCAGTATGGATGGTGATATCGCCAAGCTCCCTGAAATTGTTAAACTGGCTGACAAATATGCTGCAACTATAATGGTAGATGATGCACATTCAATTGGAGTGATTGGTAAAAATGGGAGCGGAACAGCATCTCATTTTGGCCTGACCGATAAAGTTGACCTGATAATGGGAACTTTTAGTAAATCTTTGGCTGCGCTTGGTGGATTTATTGCCAGCGATTTTAATACCATTAATTTTCTTAAACACAATGCACGCCCTCTTATTTTTAGTGCAAGTATAACTCCGGCATCAGCTGCTACTGTTTTAGCTGCAATAGAAATTATGGAAAATGAACCTGAAAGGATTAAACATTTATGGGATGTTTCTAATTATGCATTACAAGGCTTTAAAGATCTCGGATTTGATACAGGAAAGGCGGAATCACCTATTATTCCTTTATATATTGGTGAACAATTAAAAGCCTTGCAGCTTACAAGAATGTTACTTGATGAGGGCATTTTTATTAACCCTGTCGTTTCACCTGCCGTAAAGGAAACAGATTGCATGATTCGTTTTTCCTTGATGGCAACTCATACTAAAGAACAGGTTGATATTGGATTGGATAAAATTTTTAAATGTGCCAAAAAACTGGAAATAATTCCGGAAGAATTAATATCAAAAAACAAGTAGATAATTTAACTTAAATAACAATAAAATGGGTAAAGTTATTTTTATTACAGGTGTTACTTCCGGCATTGGGAAAAAATGTGCAGAACATTTGTCTTTGTTAGGTTATAAAGTATATGGCACAAGCCGCAAGCCCGTTTTTGATCCGCTCCCGTATACTGTTCTTCAAATGGATGTGAGAGATGTCAATTCAATAAAACAGGCTGTTCAGAATGTTTTAAACAGGGAAAAGAAAATAGATGTCCTTTTAAATAATGCAGGAATGGGCATTGGGGGGCCAATTGAAGAATATTCTGATGAAGAAATTAAATTACAATTTGATACTAATTTTTTTGGAACACTTCATACGTGCAGGGCAATAATTCCTTCAATGAGGGAAAATGGTGGAGGAATAATCATTAATATCAGTTCATTAGGCGGTCTTATGGGACTTCCTTTTCAGGGAATGTATTCAGCTACTAAATTCGCAATCGAAGGATTTAGTGAAGCCTTGAGAATGGAGTTGAAAAGTTTTAAAATTAAGGTTGTGCTCATCAATCCCGGCGATTTTCATACCCATTTTACTGAGAACAGGATTATATTTAAAAATGATGAAAATAGTAGATATAAGGAGCAATTTGCTAAAACTATAAGAATAATTGAGACAGATGAAAATAGAGGTTCGGATCCGATTAAAATTGCCAAAAAAGTTTCCAAAATAATTCAAAGTAAATCGCCAAAGGTTCGATATTTAGTAGGTGGTTTGGAGCAAATAATTTTCGCCAGGACAAGAGGGATTTTGCCTTCAAAATGGTTTTCAGCAATATTAGGAAGCCATTATAAAATTTGATGTTGAAAGCTTTTAGTTGCTGTACTTTGAAACAGGAACAACGAAAGCATCAGAATATCCTTTTTCAATTACATTTTTTAGTTCGGAATCTGCTTCAGAATAGGAACCGAAACTGCCCCAGCTATACCTGTTAAATCCATCATTGCCTCGATGCAGGACAATGTTATCTAGGTTTTGAAAATTTGAAACATCGATAATTTTATTAAGTGCAGCAAGCTGAATTGTGTATTTATTGGGAAATTTTTGTTTGGTATCATTAAATTTTGAAACAGGGACAACAAATGCATCCTTATATCCTTTTTCTTTAATAGAAATTAATTTAGAATCTGCCTCACCAATTGAGTTAAAAATTCCCCAGCTATAACGGTTCAATCCATCTTTACCCTCATGAATCTCAATTTGCCCGAGATTAGGAAAGTTTGAAATGTTAATCATTCTTTTTAATGCTGCAAGTTGAATGGTATATTTTTCATTTTTCGAAAATTGAGGCTTCTGAGAAAAATTCATGAAGTATTTTTCAGGTAATATAAAGGCTTCAGGAATTGCAGAATTAACTTTTTTTAATGACGTTAATGCTTCAAGTTTAGGCGCTGGTTCACCATATCTGTATAAATAGTGTGAATCGATATCTGAAACTGTGATCTGTGTTGTATCAATTTCATGTGGCCAATTTGAATTTTTAACCCTTGAATTACTTTCAAGCAGGCATATGTAATAACGATAATTATCCCTTATTTTCAAATTTTCAGGTATTAACATATCTTCATTAATTACCTGAACTGTTCCTGGATTCAAAATACGAATTTCGGCCCGACGATTAAAGTGTCGGCCTTCAGGGTTATCGGAACCATCTGAATTGGTATTTCTTGCAATAGAAAAAACGTCGCCAAATCCCTGAGTAATAAATCTGTTTGGATCAATGCCTTTGGTAATAATATAATCAGCAACTGATTTTGCACGTTGCAATGATAATTTCCTGTTATAACCGGAATATCCTTTGCTATCCGTATGTCCTTCAATTTCTAAATTTAATTCTGGATATTCATTCATTATTTTTATAAGCTGTTCAAGCAGAGCACTTTCTTCCTGATCAATTTCATATGAATTATAATCAAATAATATACTTCGGATTGTAATATATTCTCCTTTCTTAATACTCACAGGTTGAAGTTTACCATCGACAATATAATTATTTATCTTGCTGCTATCAGGAATATAAACAGATTCTTTAACCTCATTATAACCAGGCGCAGAAAAATTAACATTGAAAGTTCCCGACCTGACCTGGGTAAAATATTCTCCATTTGAGTCTGGTTTTAATAAGTTTATCGAATCTCCTGAAATACCGGTAATTGCAATTTTTGCCAGATCATAAAAATGAGAATCATCAGAAAAAGAAAGAGAACCGCGCAATGTGAATAATTTTAATTCAGGAGTTGAACCAAAATCTAATAAAGATATTTGGGGTAATTTATCTGATTTCAAAGTGTAATATGCTTTATCCGTTTTCTTTGAAGGAACAAAGAAAAGATCATCATCAGTTGAATTAACAGGATAGCCAATGTTTTGTGGTTCGCTCCATTCATTTTCAGAAATACGGTGCGAAACAAATATGTCATAACCTCCCATGTTGTAATGCCCTTCAGAACCAAAATAAATATATTGATTATCCGGCGAGATGAAAGGGGTTTCTTCGTTAAAGGGGGTATTTATAGTTTTACCAATATTTACAGCCGGCCCCCATTGATGTTTTGAATCTAATTTAGAAACATAAATATCGAAATTTCCAAAACCACCCGATCGGTTACTTGTAAAAAAAAGTTGTTTACCATCCGGCGATTCACAAGCATGTGTTTGTAAAAACCTTGAATTAATATTTTTATTTAATTTCTGACATTTTCCCCAATGTTTACCATTATAAACTGAGACATATAATTTAGTGTCAAATTCATCGCTAATCAAAACATAAAGTCTTTTAGCATCAGCGGATAATGAACAAATAAGAAACCTGTCATATTTAATATCGATATCCAGATCGTTCGATATTTCAATGGGTATGGACCATTTATTTCCTTCTAATTGGGAAGAGTAAATTCCAGGCCTGCCTTTTCTATCTGACATAAAAACAACAAATGATTCATCAAAATTAAAAACAGCCCTGTAATCAGCATATTCTGAAGAAAGGGGTGCAGGCATTTGGGTTGCCTCTATTTTTATTGCCCTTTTGAACATTTCTTCAGCCACGTCACATGATTTTATTTTCTGGTTGACATAATTTATAATATCAATATCTTTTATGTTAACAAAATTCCGGTATTGAATGTACACATCCTTTGCTTCGGATAGACTTCCATTAATTTGTAATATTTCACCATAATATAATAAAGCTTCAACAGGAGCCTTAGTTTCGGCGATACTACCTTCATGATATTTTTTAGTAATATTTTTTACAGATAGTTGAATATATGGCAGGGCTTCTTTTCTTTTAAAGGGGATAGAATAAAGACATACACCAACTTTATAGTTTAAATTACAATTTGTCGAGTCACTTTTTAATAATTTTATATACAAAGGAAGGGCTGAATTATAATCTTCAGAATTAAAGCTGAATTCGGCATTCGAGAAAATGCCCGATCGTTTTTGTGATTGAATTTTATTATTGTAAAAACTAAAAAATAATAATAAAAGATAGCCCCACTTAAAATTCATATAAGAATCTTTGAATTAATCGCTTTAAAAATACATACTTATACTGAGAATTATCAATAACTGATTTAAATTTCTTTTAAGTTTAATTTAATTTGGATGGCAGTACATTAAGATACTATTATAGAAAATTAGAATTTTAACTTTCATCTCAACGATTATAATCTGTTATTTGTTTCATATTTAATCTATAAAAGATATTTTATTTAAAATTTTATTTTACTCGAATTTACCTCAAATGCTTTAATTTATCAGCCTTGAATATTTCTTATCAAAAAGAAAAATATGAAAAATATTTATATTAATCACACTTCTTATTCTTTAACGTTTAGGTGCAAAACATAAGTTTATTAGCATTTTTTTATCATTTCAAAAAAAAAACAAAGAAAAGTTATTTTTTTAAGGAATAAGCAAAGAAGAATCTCCATAACTTAAAAATCGATAATCTTTTTTTAAGGCATAATCGTAAATTCTTTTCCAGTTTTTTTTTCCTGAAAAAGCAGCTACGAGAAGTAGAAGAGTGCTCCTAGGCTGATGAAAATTAGTAATCAATCTTTGTACTGACTTGAATTTAAAACCTGGTACAATCATCAAACTTGTATCAGATTCGAAGGTATCAATATGATTTTTCTCACAGTAATTTAACAAAGATTCCATGGCCTGTTTTACAGAATATTTTTCTGGTAATTGATAGGCAACCCATTGATCAATTTTCATAGGATTATCGATCTTCTCAAGCATTTTAACTCCAATCCAGTAAATGCTCTCTAAAGCTCGTAAAGATGTTGTTCCAACAGCAGTAATGTTCGAATCGTGCTTATGAATTTGTATCAGGATTTCTTTATTAAAATAAAAATGCTCATTATGCATTTTGTGCAGTGTTGCATTATTTTCTATAACAGGCTTAAATGTACCGGCTCCAACATGTAAGGTAATTCCGTTATATATAATTTTTTTATTATCGAGTTTTTCAAAAACGGAGGGTGTGAAATGCAAGCCTGCAGTGGGAGCTGCCACAGAGCCTTTTTGAGCGGAATAAATTGTCTGATACCTTGTCCGATCTATTTCTTCACTCTGACGGTGAAGGTAAGGTGGGATAGGAGTTTTCCCAAAAAGTTCCAGTATATCCTCAAAACTAAATTCTGAAGGTTCCCAGTTAAAAGCAATATTTTGTAGTTCACCGTCACTTTCAATTTTAACTGCTTCTAATTTTAATCTTCGATCATTTTTGGTGAATTCAATATTAATTTTTCCATCCTTCCACTTTTTAAGATTCCCAACAATACATTTCCAGGAACAATTTCCCTTTTGCTGGAAGGTCAAAGAATATTCAGGTGGAACAAGAGGTTCAATGCAAAAAATCTCAATATCGGCTCCTGTAGGTTTTTGAAATACCAAACGTGCATGAATAACTTTAGTATCATTAAAAATTAATAAACTATTTTCCGGTAAATATTTATCTATATTTAAAAATTTATCAGTACTGATTTTATTTTTTTGGAAAACCAACAATTTAGATTCATCACGACTTTCAAGAGGATATTTTGCTATTTTCTCATCCGGAAGAGAATAATCAAATTCTGAAATTGATATGTTATGCATTTATCTTATCTTAATGTGGTGTAAAAATAATTAATTTTGCATCGGGAATATCGATGAATATGGAAATCAGAAAAGGTGATAAGGTAAAGTTTCTAAATGAAGCCGGAGGTGGAATTGTATCCAGAATTATTAATGAGAAGCAGGCTTTGGTTTTAATAGAAGAAGGGTTTGAAATTCCGGTTTCTATAACTGAATTATTGAAATCTGAACCTCAGGCAGACAAAAAGTCGGAACCGGTTAAACAAAATCCAAAAATATTACAAACAAAAAAAACAGAAAAAGCAAAATCAGAAAAGGCATTAATTACAACAACAGGAATTGAAAATAATGTTGTTAAACCTTTATTTGCAATTGTTCCCACTATTGAAAATATGGATAACGAAAATGCAAAATTTGACTTGTTTTTACTGAATGACGGAGGTTATTATTTTCATTACCTAATTGCTGTTGAGAAAAATAATAAGTTCTCATTACTCGAAAAAGGTGATCTTGAACCAGAACTAAAAATAACAATCGGTTCATTTGATATCGATAAACTTTTAGCTATGGATGCATTGGTGATTAACCTTTTATTATATAAAGAAGAAGAATACAATCTGCAATTGCCTGTTCATTATAGAATTAATTTGAAATCATTAAATCTGCTTAATAAGTCGAACTATACTGACAATGATTATTTTTATGAATTGGCTCATATCATTGATATTTCTAAAGTAAAAGAAATTCTACAAAAAGATTTAATAAAGAATCCTGAATTAAAAAAGAAAATTGAAGTACCATATCAAAAAAATGTTCATAAAGAAAAAGATACAGAAGAAATAGATTTACATATTGAGGAAATTGCAGATGATGTAAGTAATTTATCAAATAGTGAAATTATAAATATTCAAATTTCAAGATTAACGGTTTCTTTAAATACTGCAATTAACAACAAGACCAGGAAAATTGTTTTTATACATGGTCAGGGAAATGGTAAACTCAGGTACGAATTGCGTAAGGTACTCGACACAAAATATCCTTATCTTCAATATCAGGATGCTTCGTATGCTGAGTATGGATATGGAGCTACATTAGTAATAATTAGAAAATAGAAATATTATTAACTTTACCAATAATATAATATTGCGAGCCGTTCTATCGCTTTCCGGCTTTTCGGAAAGAGGAAAGTCCGGGCAACAAAGAGCGCCATGCTTCCTAACCGGAAGATGTCCGAAAGGATATAGTAATGTAACAGAGAAGAACCACCTTTAACGTATTACGTTATGGGAAAGGGTGAAAAGGCGGGGTAAAAGCCCACCGGTTCAGGCGGTGACGTCAGAAGCCGTACGTTTCATGGGTTGCAAGGCCATGTATATCCTAACAGGTTTTTAACCTTCAGGACTGCTCGTCCTGATTATACTTAGGTAAATGTTGGGAGGGGTAGGCCGCTGGATTTCATTGGTGACGATGAAACTAGATAAATGATAGAAATCAGGTCATTGACCAGATACAGAACCCGGCTTATAGGCTCGCTTTATTTATATTTTCTGGTGAATTATAGAATTTTGAAATTTCTATAATTCCTTTTTTATAATCTCCTTTAAAGGTTTACGAAATTGGCTGTGTCTATTTGTGTCTGCAATATCTGCAGGATAAGCAAGAGGAATAATTGCTAATGGTTCAATATTTTGTGGCAATTTTAAGATTTCACTGCATTTTATTGAATCAAAGTTGCAAATCCAGCATGTGGCAAGATCAAGTTCTGTAGCCTGAAGCATTAAATGGTCTATTGCAATAGCCAAATCAATATCGGCATAATCCTTTCCATCTGAACGTTTCCAGCTTTTACTATGATCAGCACAGGCCACAATAATTATAGAAGCATTTTTAAGCCATTCCCGATGATAGGTAGTGGAAATATTGTTTATATTTTCTTTATTTCTAATTATATAAAAAATCCAGGGTTGCTGATTCGCAGCAGAAGGAGCAATTCTTGCAGCTTCAAGAACTGTTAAAAGCTTTTCTTCTTCAACGGGTATGTCAAGATAATTGCGGCATGAATACCTTTTTTTTGCTAAACCAACAAAGTTTGTCATTTAAAATCAGAAATTTTTAAAATAGATTTGCGAATTTCAACCAACCTGTTGAGAATACCTTCAATTAATTCCAGTTTAAGTAAATTGGTACTAATCGATTTTGCAATTGAAGGATCAGGATGAGTTTCAATGAAGAGACCATCTACTCCAACAGCAATACCTGCACGCGCAATAGTTTCGATCAATTCTGACCTGCTTCCGGAAATGCCATTTATCTGGTTGGGTTGCTGGAGTGAATTAGAAATATCCAAAACTACTGGAAACCCTGTTTTTTGCATTTCCATGATACCTCTAAAATCGACAACCAAATCATGATAGCCAAACATTGTGCCTCTTTCAGTTAGAATGATTTTATCATTTCCGGAATCGAGAACTTTTTGTGCTGCAAATTTCATCGATTCAGGTGCAATAAACGGACCTTTCTTTATATTAACCACTCTTCCTGTTCTTGCTGCAGCAATTAATAATTCAGTTTGTCTGCATAAAAAAGATGGAATTTGAATTATATCTACATATTGGGAAGTCATTACTGCTTCTTCTTCATTATGAATGTCAGTAACTACAGGTATTTCATAAATTTCACCTATTGATCTTAAAATTCTTAAAGCTTTTTCATCACCGATACCTGTGAAAGAATCAATTCTCTGTCGGTTAGCTTTTCTAAAAGAAGATTTAAAAATATAAGGAATCTTTAATTTCTCAGTAACTTTTAAAATATGCTCAACTGTTTCAAATGTTGTTTTTTCATCTTCAACCAGAACTGGTCCGGCCATGATAAAAAAGTTGTCGTCATCCAGAAAATGGAGGTTTTCAATACTTTCTAATACAGAATTTTTCATTTAAGATTTAATATACTTTTCAACAAATATATTTATTAAATGCTAAATTCAATAGTAATGGTTAGTAAATGATCTTAAAATCAAAAAACTATTTTTTAATAGTCTTGTTTTATATTGCTATTATTAAGGCACATAAGGAATTCTAAAAATTATATTTATCTATCCACAAATCCTTCAAATGTGTTCTGATTTCTTTTTCTTTTAAATTATTTCCAGGCTTATATAAAGTTTTGCCAATTATTTTTTCTGGTAAGAATTCCTGCAAGACAAAATTATTATCATAACTATGTGCATATCTGTAATCTTTCCCAAAACCGATCTCTTTCATCAAGCGGGTGGGAGCATTTCGTAAATGTAAAGGAACAGAAAGATCACCGGTTTCGCTTACAAGTCCTAAAGCACTCTCTATGGCAGTATAAGCCGAATTGCTTTTAGGTGAAGTTGCAAGATAAATTGCTGTTTCTGATAAAACTATTCTGGCTTCAGGCATACCAATTGTATGAATCGCCTGGAAACAATTGTTCGCTAGTAATAAAGCATTTGGATTAGCCAGGCCAATGTCTTCTGCCGCAAGGATAATCATTCTACGCGCAATAAATTCGATATCTTCTCCGCCGGTTAACATTCTCGCCAAATAATATACTGCTGCATTGGGATCGCTTCCACGTATCGATTTAATAAAAGCTGAAATAATATCGTAATGTTGTTCTCCTTTTTTATCGTACAAGGCCAAATTTTTCTGGATAATTTCCTGAACAATTTTATTATTAATAATTATTGATTTGTTTTCTTTCGATTCAAATTCATTAATTTGATTATTAACGATAAGTTCAAGAGCATTTAATAATTTTCGGGCATCACCTCCTGAAATATGAAGAATGGCTTCTGTTTCTTCAATTATAAAATCGAATTTTTTTAAAAAATAATCCATTGTGATGGCTCTTTTCATTATAGCCAGCAATTCATTAGTGTTTAATGAATTTAGTATATATACCTGACAACGGGAAAGAAGAGGAGATATTACTTCAAAAGAGGGATTTTCTGTAGTTGCACCAATAAGGGTAATAATTCCTTTTTCTACAGCGCCCAGTAGGCTATCCTGCTGAGATTTACTAAAGCGATGGATTTCATCTATAAAAAGTATGGGGCTTTTCTTCCCAAAAAATTGTTGATTTTTAGCTTTTTCAATTGTTTCCCGTACTTCTTTTACACCTGAATTTACTGCACTAAGAATACTAATTTGAAGTTCAAGGCTTCTCGCCAGTAAATATGCCAGGGTTGTTTTCCCAACCCCCGGAGGACCCCATAAAATCATTGATGGTATTAACCCGGCTTCAACACTTTTCTTCAATATTCCTTTATCACCGATTAAATGTTCCTGTCCAATATATTCTGATAATTTGGCTGGACGCATCCTGTCAGCCAATGGTTGATTTGTCTCCATTTTATTATTTTTAAATGATAAATTTAACTTCAAATAAAAAATAATTCTTCTTAATATCGATTTATTTTTTTAAAAGAATAAATTTGTATTCAGACTGATAAACAAGAAAATCAAATACAAAATTATGTTTAAATAATAAGTCGTAACTGATTTGATTTTGTCAATATTTTTAGTGTTTAATAAGAAATGAATAAACTTTATAACTTAATATATCTCGAAGAAATTTCTGGGGGAGATAGGAATTTTATTATAGAAATGTTAAAAGATTTTGTTGCTAACACTCCATATAGTATAAAAGAGATTGAAAAATTGGCTTCTTCAAAAGAATGGGACCTTTTATATAAATCTGTTCATAAATTTATTCCTTCTTTTGATTTTATTGGTGCTGAAAGTATAAAGAATGATTTAAAAAATCTTGAACATTATTCAAAAACGCAAATTAACCTTGAAAAAATACCTTCGTTATTATTCAATATTAAAGATTTCAGCTATAAAGTAATTAAAGAAATTAAAATAGAATACAATCTATAAACCTCAAAATTATGAAAGTACTAATTGTCGAAGATGACAGTATGACGCGAAAAGCGTTGGAGCATAGGATGAAAATTGATGGATATGAAGTCTTTTCTGCACCTGATGGCAAACAGGCACTTGGAATTCTCCAGGCTGAGAAAATTGATGTTATGTTGACCGATCTTCACATGCCAAATGTAAGTGGATTGGATCTTATAAGATTTGTACGAAATCAGATGAAAGTGAATATCCCTATTATAATGGTTACTCGTGTGGGACTCGAAGAAACAGTTCTTGCAGCGTTTGAACTTGGAGCAGATGATTATATTACAAAACCATTTAGTCCCGATGAATTGTCTTTAAGGGTCAAAAAAGCATTCTTAAAAAACAGATAGAAATTCATCTCAAATAATTATTTTCATATTCTATTTATATTATTTATTAATTTTCCTCATCAGGGATATTTTCAAATTCTTCAGCATTGTCATTAAAGCTTTCATCAGGAGTAATATTTTCTTCTGATTCAGTATATTCCTTTTCATCAAATTCTTCAGGATTAGTATCTATTTTAACAGGAACTTTCACTAAATAACTTATTTCCTGAGTATCCAAGGTTACTCCATAAAAGTTCTCATTTTTTGGCGTTGTTACTTTTATTACATGATTTTGATAACCATCAGGATATCTTTTATTAAGGATATCAAGCAAATCTGGAGTCAAATTCTGATAATTAATAACCTTGTTTAATTTTCTCATGTTTCAGCGCTATTCTTTTTTTTGCAATAATACATTTTTCATCTAAAATGAGAATAAATAAATAAAAAAAAAATCATTATTATAATATTTTCTTATCTGTAGATTATTAATTAATTAATTAATTATACTTAATAGTTATATTAAATGTTAAATAAAATTATATGCTTTTTATTTAAATATTATAAACAAAACTATTATTTATTTAAGTGCATTAATATATCAATAAAACTTTTTTATTTTATCAATTCAGTTGGTCATTATTTCTCTTGTAAACTTATTCAAATTAATATTGATTAATTAAAAATAGTTTAGAAGTTTTTCTTTTCGAAGATTGAATTATTAATACAAAAAAAATAAAATAAATTAAAATTTCTCTTTCGTATTTTAAATAATATGCATTAGTATTATTTAACTTACAATTTAGAAACCTCTTGTTTTTATTCGAGATTAATTTAATTTTTTAATATAAGCACTATTTTACTTTCCGATACAGAAATTTTTGAAAATATTCCCAAGTATTTCATCAGTAGTTACTTCACCAGTTATTTCTCCAATGTGGTGAAGCATTTCCCGAATGTCCTCTGAAATTAAATCAGGTGAAATATTATTATTTAAATCCCCAATTACATTATTCCCCGAAAAAATCGTTTTTTCCAATGCCTCGAAATGTCTTACATTAGTTATTATAACATCATCCTCTGAAATGCTGCCATAATTGACCGCATTTAGAATAAGTTGTTCAATTGATTCTATATTTCTTTTAAATTTTGCAGCAATAGCAATAGTTTCGAAAGGCAAATCAGACATAAGCATTAATTTATCTTTCAATTCCTTTACTCCAATCCTGTCAATTTTATTTAGGACTATAGCCAAAGATTGCTCTGTTGAAATATGAATTTTTTTAAGTTGTTCATGTATATCATTAATATTGCCTGTATCATCTATCACTAAAAGGATTACAACTGCATTTTTTATTTTCTCGAATGTCTTTTCAATTCCTAAATTTTCAATAATATCATCAGTATCGCGGATTCCAGCAGTATCAATAAACCTTACCCGGATTCCTTTGATATTAATTGTATCTTCAATAGAATCTCTTGTAGTACCTGGTATTTCTGAAACTATGGCTTTGTCTTCATTTAAAAGAGTATTTAATAAAGTTGATTTTCCTGTGTTGGGCTTCCCGACTATTGCAACAGGTATTCCGTTTTTAATGGCATTACCAAGTTTAAATGATTGTGCAAGTTTTTCACATGTCGAAATAATTTCATAAATCAGGTCAAGCATTTTTTCCCTGTCAGCAAATTCAACATCTTCTTCACTAAAATCAAGTTCAAGTTCGATAAGAGAGGTAAATTCCAGCAATTGCTTTCTTAGACCTTCGAGCATGTGTGAAAAACCACCGCGCATTTGGTTCATTGCAACATGATGTGAAGCCTGGTTTTGCGAAGCAATTAAATCGGCTACAGCCTCTGCCTGCGATAAATCTAATTTACCGTTCATAAATGCACGAAATGTGAATTCACCGGGTTGTGCAAATCGCGCTCCATTTTTAATTAACAATTCAAGAATTTTTTGCTGAATATAAATTGAACCATGGCAACTAATTTCAACAACATCCTCACCTGTATACGAATGTGGTTTTTTGAAAATACTTATCAAAACATCATCAATAATAATGTCTTTATCTAAAATATTACAATAAAAAATAGTCTGGGTAGATTGATAATTTATTTTTTTGCTTTTTCTTTTAAATATTACTAATTTATCACAAATATTAAATGCTTTGTCACCACTGACTCTTAGTAAGGCTATAGCACCATTTCCGGGTGGTGTAGCAATAGCACAAATTGTACTGTTATCTAAATGCATTTTTTATGCAAAATTAATTATTAAACACATTCTACTTATTGAATGTTATAAATTTAAAATCTTATTATATTTATGACATTTTCTTATAAGATATTATGAGTGTTTTAGTAAATAAGGATTCACGTGTAATTGTTCAGGGATTTACAGGACGAGAAGGTACTTTTCATGCAAGTCAAATGATATCCTATGGAACTAATATTGTAGGTGGTGTTACACCTGGTAAAGGTGGTGAAACTCACTTAGAAAGGTATGTATTTAATAGTGTCTATGAAGCAAAAAAAGCTACAGGTGCAAATGTTTCTATTATTTTCGTTCCTCCTTCATTTGCTTCTGATGCTATTATGGAAGCTGCAGAAGAAAGAATAGAATTAATTGTTACTATTACTGAAGGGATACCTGTCTCTGATATGGTAAAAGTAAAGTCTTTTTTAACCGACAAACCTGTAAAACTTATAGGCCCAAATTGTCCAGGAGTCATTACACCCGATGAAGCAAAGGTCGGTATTATGCCAGGTTTCATACATAAGAAGGGCAATATTGGCATTGTTTCCCGATCTGGCACTCTAACTTATGAATCAGTTTTTCAAATTACTCAAGCCGGTTTAGGTCAATCAACCTGTATTGGAATTGGAGGTGATCCTATTATCGGCACTACAATGATTGACATTATTCGATTACTTATGGAAGATCCTCAGACAGACGGAATAATTATGATTGGTGAGATTGGAGGAAGCATGGAATCTGAGGCGGCAAAATGGATTAAGGATAATGGAACAAAACCAGTCGTAGGATTTATAGCAGGGCAAACAGCTCCAAAAGGCAGAAGAATGGGGCATGCAGGTGCAATTATAGGGGGTGAGGAAGACACAGCATTTATAAAAATGCAATTAATGAAAAATTGTGGTATTCATGTTGTAGATTCTCCGGCCGATATTGGTATAACTATGATAAATTTATTGAATTATCATTGAGATAAATCGGAGAATTTTGAAGAACAATATAACCCGTTATTTATGATCATTAACCTTAAATTTATTTATTAATTCTCTTAATTTATTTGCCTGTTCCTCAATTTCTTCAGAAAAAACAGCTATTCTTTTAGCATTATTATTATTTTGTTTGGTGATTTCATTATGTTTTTCTAAAGCAAGGTTGATTTCTTCAATACTATTATTTTGATCAGTATTAGATTTTAAGATTGAATTTATTAATAAGGCATTATTTTCAATTTCCGGTATGGTTTTATCAAGCATATTTCCAGCTGCATCTGAATCATTTTGGCATTGATAGAGTAGCCCGGTAATTTCATCTACTGAAGATCGGCTTCGTTCGGCTAGTCTTCGAACTTCTGCTGCAACAACTGCAAATCCTCTGCCATGCTCTCCTGCCCTGGCAGCTTCTACGGCTGCATTAAGTGCTAATATATTCGTCTGTAAAGATATATCATTAATACCAGTTATTTTTTCAGCTATATAATTCATACTCGTCACAGCCTTGATTGACATACGTACACTTTGCTTAATTTTATTACTTGCTTCTTTAGATACTTGTTCTGCTTTTTGAGAATATACTGTATTCTTTTTAATGTAATCTAATAAATTTTGGATTGATTTATTTACCTGTTCAGATGTATCATATTGACGATATGATGCAGTAAGTAATTGTTTTGAACTTCCTGATAAAGACTTAGCAGTATCTGAAAGTAATTCTGAACCAACAGATATACCTCTTACCATTTCTTTAAGTTTATTAGCCATTTTCTCAAGCGTTTCGGCTAAATGACCTAATTCATCTTTTGTTCTATATAAAATATGATTGGTAAGATTTCCATTACCTATTTCCTGTGCAAAAGAAATACTTTCTTCTAAAGGTTTAACTAACCTATTTGTAAGGTTATAGGTAAAAACTAACAAAAGTCCTAATCCTAAAATGGTAATAAAAATTGAAAACATGAGTGCTTTATTTGTAGAAGCAAAGATAGATTTCATGGGTACAACAATTGCAATGGCCCATGGATTACTGTGATGACTGAGAGTTATAGGAGCAAATGAAAAATAATATTTCTGAGATTCTATAAATGATTCATATGCTATTGGTATTCCATTTTTAATTTTTTGTGTGATACTATTTTTTAAGTCGCTATTTTTATAAATTTCTTGAATAGATTTGCCATTTTTTGAAGTATCTGGATGCACAACAATAGTTCCGCCATTGGAGACAATTATTGAAAAACTGTTTTCGAAAATACTTAATTTTTTTGCGTAAGGTTTAAGCTTCTGCAAATCTAGATCGACACCCGCTAAACCGATAAATTGTCTATTTCTATCGAAAAGTGGAACACATATACTTGTCATCAGATAAAATTTGCTACTATCATGTCCATAAGAATCAAAATAGGGCTCACTGAATTCAATAGTTCCTTTTTGTCTTATTTTATAATAATCACCTTCAGTATTATGATTTTTTATATCGAGAAAATCCTCTTGGAACCCATTTTCATTTCCAATATTGTAATAGGTAAATCGTCGACGACCAAAATCATTATGCCAACTGCTGTCAATTGATGATAATTGTATATTTAACCAAACAGCCAATAAATCCGGTGAATTATTTATTGCGTATTGTAAACTATTTTTATAGATTAATAATCTTGTATTTACAGGTAATTCAAGATTTGATTGAAAAACCTCAGCCAATCCTATTGTGAGATTGAGATAAGCATTTAGTTCTGCGGTCATAAGATTAGCGTATTCTCTTGAATAGCTATCTGCTATTGACTTAGCTGAAAGTATAGATTCTTGCCTAATTCGGTTAATCAGGAATATTCCGATTAAAGAATAAATCAAAAGTCCAGATATTAATACAGACGCGATAAAACGAAATCGAATACTCTTACCTGAAAAAATATTAATTTTAAATTTTGGAAATTTATGTTGTTTGAAAATCAAAATAAATGATTTAATCCAGTTAAATAACTTGAAACGCATTGAAATTATGATTAAGAAATTATAAAGTTAAATAAAAAACTGAAAATTTAGAATTATATAAAAGTATTCTTAATTTCCTTTTTTTGTGTTACCAATTATCTTTATTTACTTTGCAAACTGAATTTATAATTAAATAATAAATAATATGAAATTATTGGAAGGCAAAACAGCCATTATTACTGGGGGAGCAAGAGGTATAGGAAAAGCAATTGCATTAACCTTTGCATCTGAAGGTGCTAATATTGCAATAACAGACCTAATTTATGATGATTCTGTAATAGAATTTGAATCAGAACTGAATCAATTGAAAATACGCGCAAAGGCTTATATTTCAAATGCTGCAAAATTTGATGAAACCCAATCCATAGTGAATCAAATATTATCTGATTTTTCTAAAGTTGATATTTTAGTAAATAATGCAGGAATAACAAAAGATAACTTGTTAATGAGAATGTCGGAAGATCAATGGGATGCAGTAATAAATGTCAATTTAAAATCTGTATTTAATTTTACAAAAGCAATTCAAAATTGTATGTTAAAACAGAAAAATGGAAGTATTATTAACATGAGTTCTGTAGTTGGTGTATCAGGAAACGCGGGTCAATCTAATTATTCTGCCTCTAAGGCTGGTATTATTGGCTTTACTAAATCAATTGCCAAAGAATTAGGATCGAGAAATATTCGTTGCAATGCAATTGCCCCTGGCTTTATTATTACTGAAATGACTTCAAAATTATCACAGGAAGTCAGGGAGGAATGGATAGAAAAGATTCCATTAAAACGTGGAGGTACTCCCGAAGATATAGCAAATGTTGCTTTATTTCTGGCATCTGATCTATCATCATATATTAATGGTCAGGTAATTAATGTTTGTGGTGGTATGAATACATAAAAAATTATCACTAATTGCTAAATCTTTTATAAAATACAATTTTAATTTGATTATTATCGTTATCAATTATATTAAGTTTGAACTTAAAGTTTAAATGAATAAATATTTATATTTGTTTGGAAAGATGGGCCGATTAGGTTGTTTAGTATTCATTATATTAATTACTCAATCATGTTTCTCTTATATTCCAATTAAAATACAGGTTCTAAAACCTGCAAAGGTTAAAATATCATCTGATATTTATAGATTGGTACTTGTAAGTCATCCAAACCATTTGAAGAATGATTTATCAACAAAGAAGGATGAATTTAGTATCGTTACCTACGATAGTTTAAGGTCAAATGAATTTTTTAATGGTTTAAAACAAACTTTATTTAATTCTCCGAGGTTTGAAATAGCAGATACAAATCCGATTTATATAATAAGACCAAATTATCAGGATAATTATCAAAATATCAAATGGTCTGAAGTAGAAAAACTTTGTAAAGATAGTGCAGCAGATGCTGCAATAGTTCTAGAGAATTATCAGATAACATTTACCGATCCGGTTAAGTTACATTGGTCACCAGATCACGAATATATTGCTACACTTGAAATGATAAATAATTCATTATGGAAAATATATCTTCCTTCAAAAAAAATTATTATTGATGACTGTTTACAAATGGATACTTTATACTGGGATGGAATTGGAGAGTATCAATATGAAGTTGCCGAACAATTACCTGATATTGATGATGCAATAAATCAATCCTGTTATTATGCTGGTGTCAAATATGGTGAAAGAATTGCCCAAATTTGGACAACAAAAAATAGGTATTTAATTAGTTGCGAGAATAGTGATTTCAAAAAAGCCTTAGATTTTGTCAATCAAAATAAATGGACAGAAGCGATTGAATTATGGGAAAAATATACTAATGGAAAAACCAATAGATTAGCAGCTTTTGCATCATATAATCTGGCAGTGTCCAATGAAGCATTTGACAATATCGATTTGGCCTTAGAATGGGCTTCAAAGGCATATTTAATGAAAAAGGAAAGTCTTTTCGAAAATTATATCAGAATTCTTGAAAAAAGAAAATCTGAAATAGAAGCAATTCAGAATCAATTAAATTGACAAATGAACAATGTACTCATTTTTATTTACGTAATTATAATATTTGATTATATTCTCGAGAGAGTGTTAAATATAATCAACACTAATTATCGTAAATATCCACTTCCTGTCGAATTGGAAGGAGTTTATGATGATGAAAATTATACAAAATCAATCAATTATCATGTTGAATATGATAGATTAAATCTTATTACATCTTCATTTTCTTTTCTATTAGTAATTTCTATGTTTTTGTTTCATGGTTTTGCCTTTGTAGATGAAATTGCCAGAAATATTTCTGCAAATCCCATATTATTAACTTTAGTTTTTTTTGGTATCCTATTTTTAATTTCGGATTTATTGAGCATTCCATTCGAAATTTATGGAACATTTATAATTGAAGAAAAATATGGTTTTAATAAAACAACATCTTTTATTTATATAACCGATAAACTTAAAGGTTATTTTATAGGAGCCATTTTAGGAGGGGGATTACTTGCAATATTCATCTGGTTTTATTATAAGTCTGGACATTTTTTTTGGATTTATATATGGTTGATTATTACCATTTTTTCTATTCTTATATCCATGTTCTATTCAAATATAATTGTGCCATTGTTTAATAAACAAAAACCATTGGGAGAAGGGGAATTAAGAAATAATATCACTGAATTCTCAAATAAAATAGGTTTCAAACTTAAAAATATTTATGTAATCGATGGATCAAAAAGATCGACTAAGGCTAATGCTTATTTTACCGGACTTGGCCCTAAGAAACGCATTGTACTTTACGATACAATAATTAACCAGTTAAGCAATAATGAAATTATAGCCGTACTATCTCATGAAGTTGGTCATTACAAAAAAAAACATACAGTAATTAGTTTATTTACTTCTATCATTCAAATTGGACTTACATTATACATTTTGTCAATGTTTATTGACAATCCGATTTTTTCAAAAGTACTTGGAATAAACAAGCCAGGCATTCACATTGGCTTAATTGTTTTTGGTATTCTTTATAGTCCAATAACATTATTGATAGGATTATTTATGAATTTAATTTCAAGAAAAAATGAATTCGCAGCTGATAGATATGCCGCTTCTTATGGGTTCTCCGACGATTTAATTAACGGACTAAAAAAGCTATCGAGGAATAATCTAAGTAATTTGAATCCACATCCGCTATATACCTTTTTTTATTATTCGCATCCTACTTTATTCCAAAGAATTAATGCTTTAAAAGATTATAAGGATAATAATACAAAAAAATTGTAGTTTATTGCCTGTTATCTAATTTTTTCAATCTATAATTTATTTGGTTTATTTGCAATTCATATGACTTAATCAAAAAAGTGATAAATTTGTTTTATAAAAATTTGTAATTAGCAATTCTTTATTAATGGAATAAGCCTCTTTAGCTCAGTTGGCTAGAGCAGCGGTTTCGTAAACCGCAGGTCGGGGGTTCAAATCCCCTGAGAGGCTCAAAAGAAAATATTTAAAAACTTAAAAGAATTGCGGAAATAGCTCAGTCGGTAGAGCATCAGCTTCCCAAGCTGAGGGTCGCGGGTTCGAGTCCCGTTTTCCGCTCTAAACTATAAATCCTCTGATAACAAAAAATGGTTAATCAACTGTGATAAATGTTACAACAATTATGAATTATTAACTTAATGAAAGCAGAAATCATATCTATTGGTGACGAATTGTTAATAGGTCAGATAATAAATACAAATTCATCCTGGATTGCCACTCAATTAAATTTAATCGGTATAATGGTTAACAGAGTAACTGCGATTGGAGATTCAAAACAACAAATATTGAGTAGTATAGATGAAGCTATGCATCGATCTCAGATTGTATTGATAACAGGTGGCTTGGGACCTACTTCTGATGATATAACAAAACCTGCATTATGTGAATATTTTAATACCACACTTGTGTTCGATGCTAAAGTCTTTTCACAGATTGAAATATTTCTTAAAATACATGGAGGGTCTATGAATGAGTTAAACCGAAGTCAGGCTTTAGTTCCACAAAATGCAACTGTTATTCAAAATTATTTTGGAACTGCACCAGGATTATGGTTCAGGAAAAATGACACTAATTTTATATCTATGCCAGGAGTTCCTTTTGAAATGGAAGCTATGATGTTAAATAATATTATTCCTGAAATAAAAAATCTTTTTAAACTTCCGGTAATTTACCATAAAACTATTCTTACCACAGGAATTCCCGAATCTAAACTTGCCTTAAATATTAAAAACTGGGAAAATTTTTTACCCAAAGATATAAAATTGGCATATTTACCCTCACCTGGAATAGTAAGACTTCGGCTAAGTGGATTTGGAACTTCTTTAATCAAAGATAGAATAGAGGAGGAGATATTAAAATTAAAAGAAATACTTGGAGATGCAATTTATGGATACGATGATGATAAATTGGAAAATGAAATTGGAAAATTACTTACTTCAATAAATAAAACCTTGTCAACGGCTGAAAGCTGCACTGGAGGTAATATTGCACGACTTATAACTTCAGTTTCAGGAAGCTCTGAATATTTTCTTGGCGGTATTATAGCCTATTCAAATAAAATTAAAATAAGGAATCTTGGCGTTGATAAAGAAATAATTAAAGAACATGGCGCTATTAGTAAAGATGTTGTTGAATCGATGGCTAAGGGAGCAATTAAGGTGCTTAATTCTGATTATGCAATTGCAGTAACTGGAATAGCAGGTCCGACTGGTGGAACAAAAGAAAAACCAATAGGAACGACCTGGATTGCAGTTGCTTCCAATGACAATATTATTTCAGGAAAATTTTCTTTTGGTGATAATCGTGAAAGAAATATTATCAGGGCAAGTATTGCAGCTTTAAATATGTTAAGAACCTTTATAATTAACTAAAAAATTAAATATATCAATCATAGATTTCAATTGTAATATCAGGGTTATTATTAATTTACTCTTCATAACTATCCGAAAGTTTGAAAAAGTAAATTAACGGAAAAAGCCCAATCTTTGAGGTGACTAAACTTCAAAGAAATAATTTATGAGCCTTTTCCGCAGAAACAAAAATAATAATAAACC